>Ga0209933_1000249_pt1 | contig 119212 bp, 113 predicted proteins | sample ThiBiot_300_biof_FD_183944 | JGI IMG/M metagenome (GOLD analysis project Ga0209933, IMG submission 183944) | Wastewater bioreactor microbial communities from Cape Town, South Africa - Thiocy_cont_300_biof (SPAdes) | ecosystem: Engineered > Bioremediation > Thiocyanate > Unclassified | place... | reverse complement strand
CGCATAGCGGAATAGGCGGGCTGACGCCCGCCGATGCTGCCAGGCGGGTTGTGCAACCCTGCCCACAAGGGCACGATGATAACCCCGGACTCCAGTTATGACTGGAGGAGTTTTGGGGAGCACGTCACCGGCTATGCCGAGATGGTCTCGTTCAAACGGATCGAGGCCGAGGGCTGCAACCTCAATATCCCGCGCTACATCGACGGCAGCAGCGCCGAGGATTTGCACGATATCGAGGCGCACCTGCGCGGCGGCATTCCGGCGACGGATATTGATGCGCTGCAACCCTATTGGGACGTGCTGGCTGAAACGCGCACGCGCCTGTTCGGAGAAGGGCCACGCCCTGGCACCGTGTCACCCTTGGTCACGCCGATGGAATTGAAGGCGGTCATTCGCGGCGGGGAGGACTTTGCCGCCTATGGGCGGGCAGTTTATACCGCATTTGAAGGATGGCGGGCTGCCCACCGGCCCGCGCTCGAAGCATTCGGCGTCGGCGACAGCCCATCCACGCTGATCCATACCCTGTCAGAGGATTTGCTGGCGCGGTTCGCCGCCGTGCCGCTGATCGATGGCTATGACGTGTATCAGCACCTCATGTCCTATTGGGACGAGGTGATGCAGGACGATGCGGGTATCCTTGCCATTGACGGCTGGGATGCCGCCAAGCTGATCCGCAAGCTGGTCAAGGTCAAAGAGAATGAGGATGACAAGACGGGCAAATTCGCCGAAGAGCCGGACATCAAGCTGGGCAGTGGCAAGAGCGCGCTTTACCTCAAGGCCGAACTAATCCCGCCCGCGCTCATCGTCGCGCGCTATTTTGCCGATGAGGCGGCGGAGGTTGAGCGGCTGGAGGGCGAGGTCGAGCGGCTGGAGGGCGAGCTTGAGGCGCTGATCGAGGAACATGGCGGCGAAGAAGGAGACCTGTCCGACGCTGTGGACGAAAGCGGCGCGCTGGATGTGAAGGCCGCGAAGAAGCGGCGGGCCGAACTGGTGGCTGAATTCGATAAGGGCGTGTTCAAGCGCTACGAGCTTGCTGAGAAGCAGCGGAAGGTCGCGCCGGATGGCTGGCGTGAGGAGTTTGTCGAGCTGCTGCCCGATTTCCTCGAATTCTTCCACATCAACGATGCGTTGAAGCTGACCGACGCGATCAAGGACGCCAAGGCCGCAGTGAAGGCGGCGAAGGCCGCACTCGATGAGGCGGCGGTGAAGCAATATCCCAAGCTGTCGCTGGCAGAGGCCAAAACGCTGGTGATCGATGACAAGTGGCTGGCGACGCTGGCGGCGAAGGCTGAGGGCGAGCTGGACCGAGTGGCGCAACGGCTGGCGACGCGGTGTGGCGAATTGGCCGAACGGTATGACCGCAAACTGCCCGATCTGATGAAACTGGCCGAAGACGCGCAGGCGCGCGTGGCGGCGCATCTTGAAAAGATGGGCTTTGCCCTGTGACTGTGCCTGCTGGATATAAAGCGACCGAGTTGGGCGTGATCCCCAAGGATTGGGATGTAGAGCCCCTTGGAACGCTAATCGGGCCGCTTGATGCTGGCGTTAGCGTCCGTTCGGTCGCTGATAACGTTGCCTCTTCAGGCCACGGTCAAATGGTGCTCAAAACGTCTTGCATCAACTGCGGTAGATTCATCCCAGCCGAAGCAAAGTCCATTCTCCCTGCTGATTTGGCGAGGGCGAAAACCTCGGTCAAGGGCCGCTCGATGCTCATAAGTCGCATGAACACGCCGGATTTGGTCGGTGAAGTCGGCTACGTTCCGGAGGATCGCCCCGACCTATATCTGCCAGATCGGTTGTGGATGGCATCGTCAGCCGCAAGTCGAAGAACTGATATGCGTTGGCTGACCGCGCATTTGTCTCACGGACAAGCCGGCCAAGCACTTCGGGATACCGCAACGGGCACAAGCGGTAGCATGAAGAATATCAGCAAGACTGCGTTGCGCAGGGTGCTGCTGCCAACTCCCCAACCGGAAGAGCAGGAGGCCATTGCCGATGCCTTGTCGGATGTGGATGAGGCCATCGCGGCCCAAGAGGCGGTGATCGCCAAAAAGCGCGCCTTCAAAACCGCGACGATGCAAGCCCTCCTCTCCGGCACCCGCCGCCTGCCGGGCTTTTCGGAGGAGTGGGAGGCTAAGGCGTTCGGACAACTAGCCATGATCCGAAACGAGAAGGTTCAAACCAAAGACGCAGATGTTGCGAGCTTTTGCGTGGAGTTGGAGCATATCGAGTCCAGCAGCGGGCGATTATGCGGTTGGGCGGATGCGCGAGCGCGTAACAGTATGAAATACCGCTTCCATCCCTCAGATGTGCTGTTTGGACGCTTACGCCCTTACTTGCGGAAATACTGGTACGCCGAAAAGGACGGCGTTTGCTCGACCGAGATTTGGCCCTTGATCCCCCGAAACAGGGGATTGATCCCGGCATACATCCATCAAATTATTCAAGCTGAAGCATTCATCGAAGCAGCTTCAACGGCTTACGGAACGCACATGCCCCGCGCGGACTGGAAATTCTTGTCACAAATGAAGGTCAAATATCCAACTGATCGTCTTGAACAGGAAGCAATTTCAGAGATACTGACTGATATGGACTTGGATTTGAAGGCTTGTGCACACAGGTTGGACAAACTCCTTCTTGTGAAAGTCGGCATGATGCAACAACTCCTCACTGGAAAGATCAGGTTGGTATGACCGATCCCAAGCCCATCCCTGTCGGCCAAAAGGAGCGCGCGGCGCAGAAGCGCATTGTATCGCTGTTCCGGGATCGGCTGGGCTATGATTATCTGGGTGACTGGCACGAGCAGGAGAATAATCGCGCCATCGAGCGCGACATGCTCACTCGCTTTCTCGCGCAAGTGCAGGGCTATGACGACGAACTGATCCGCCGCGCGCTGTTCCAGCTTGAACAGGTGGCGGGCAACCAGTCGGCTTCGCTGTTCGATGTAAATCGAGAGGTTTACGGTCTGCTGCGCTACGGCGTGAATGTCTCCACTGGCGCGGGGGAACACAAGCGCACAGTCGAACTGATCGACTGGAAGAACGCCAGCCGCAACCATTTCGCAATTGCCGAGGAGGTGACGGTCGCCGGGCAGCACAAGCGCCGCCCCGATTTGGTGCTTTATGTCAATGGCCTGGCAGTGGGGCTGATTGAACTCAAGCGGTCCACCGTCTCGATTGGCGAAGGCATCCGGCAGGCTATATCGCTGCAAAATCCGCTGTTCATCCGCCCCTTCTTCGCCGCGATGCAATTGGTGATGGCGGGCAACGATACCGAAGGTTTGTATTACGCGACGACGCACACGCCGCAGAAGTTCTGGCTGCGTTGGCAGGAGGAAGGCGTCGCTCCCGATCCGGCGCAAAGCCCGCTTGACCAGGCGCTCGCTCTGCTTTGTAATAAGGACCGGCTCATCGAGCTGATGCACGATTTCATCCTGTTCGACATGGGTGTGAAAAAGACTTGCCGCCATAACCAGTATTTCGGGATCAAGGCGGCGCAGAAGTTTGTGAAGGCCCGCGAGGGCGGAATTATCTGGCACACGCAAGGATCGGGCAAGAGCCTGACGATGGTGTGGCTGGCAAAGTGGATACGCGAGAATATCCCCGGCAGCCGCGTGCTGCTCATCACAGACCGCACCGAACTGGACGAACAGATTGAAGGCGTGTTCCACGGGGTGGGCGAGCCGATTTACCGCACCAAGAGTGGGGCGGATCTGATCGCCAAGCTCAACGACACGATCCCGCCGCTGATTTGCTCGCTGGTCCACAAGTTTGGCGGCAAGGAAGATGACGAGGCCGCAACCGATGATTTTATCGCGGACTTGAAAAAGGCGATCCCGTCTGACTTTGCGCCCAAGGGCGACCTCTATGTATTCGTCGATGAGTGCCACCGGACTCAATCGGGCAAGCTCCATTCGGCGATGAAAGGCATACTGCCCGATGCCCTGTTCCTTGGTTTCACGGGCACGCCGCTGCTCAAAAAGGACAAGCAGACGAGCATGGAGGTGTTCGGTCCCTTCATCCACACCTACCGCTATGATGAGGGGGTGCGTGACGGGGTGGTGCTCGATTTGCTTTATGAAGCGCGCGACATCGATCAGGACATCACCGCGCCCGAGAAGATCGACAAATGGTTCGATGCAAAGACGGCTGGCCTTTCCGATCTTGCCAAGGCGCAGGTGAAAGAAAAATGGGGCACGATGCGCAAGGTCATGTCCAGCAAGTCGCGGCTGGAAAAGATCGTACAGGACATCGTGATGGATTTCGGCACCCGCGACCGGCTGATGAGCGGCCGGGGCAATGCGATCCTTGTGTCGGACAGCATCTATAACGCTTGCCGTTATTATGAACTGTTCCAGCACACCCCGCTCAAGGGGCAGTGCGCCATCGTCACCAGCTATGTACCGACGCCGGGGGATATCAAGGCTGAGGACAGCGGCGAAGGGCTGACCGAGCGACTCCGGCAGCACAAGATTTACACCGACATGCTGGGCGACAAGACGACCGAGGAATTTGAGAAGGCGGCGAAAAAGCAGTTCATCGAAGAACCGGGGCGGATGCGGCTGCTGATCGTGGTCGCGAAGCTGCTGACGGGTTTTGACGCCCCTTCCGCCACCTATCTCTATCTCGACAAGCATTTGCAGGACCACGGCCTGTTTCAAGCCATTTGCCGGGTCAACCGTCTCGATGGCGATGACAAGGAATACGGTTACATCATCGACTACAAGGATTTGTTCAAAAGCCTTGAGCGGTCGATAACCGACTACACGTCAGAAGCCTTCGACGCCTATGCCAAGGAGGATGTAGAGGGGCTGCTGACCAACCGCCTCGACAAGGCGCGGGTGCGGTTGGAGGACGCGCTGGAGACAGTCCGGGCGCTGTGTGAGCCGGTGGAGGCGCCGCACGATACGCCTGCCTTTATCCGTTTCTTCTGTGGCGGCGATGCGGCGGACAAGGATGGCTTGAAATCCACCGAACCCAAGCGGCTCGCACTGTATCAATGCACCGCCAAGTTGATCCGAGCCTATGCCAATGTCGCGAACGAGATGGAGCAGGCAGGGTATGACGCGGCAGCGGCCAAGGCGGCGCTCAATGAGGTGGCCTTCTACGAGAAGGTCCGGAATGAGGTGAAGCTTGCAAGCGGCGATTTCGTTGATCTCAAGCTATATGAACCCGCGATGCGGCATTTGATCGATGCCTATATCCGGGCCGAGGAAAGCGAGAAGATTTCTGCCTTCGATGACATGACGCTGATCCAACTCATCGTTGAACGCGGCGAAGGGGCCATCGACGCCTTGCCCGAAGGCATCAAGGTTAGCCAAGAGGCGGTGGCTGAGACGATTGAGAACAACGTCCGCAAGCTCATCATCGACGAAACGCCGGTCAATCCGCGCTACTATGAGCAGATGTCGCAGTTGCTCGACGATCTGATCGAAGAGCGGCGGACCCAAGCCATCAATTACGAAAAATACCTGGCCAAGATCTTGGAACTGGCGAACAAGGTGGCAACACCGCAGGGAAGCAAGACGCGCCCACCTGAGATTGATACCCCTGAGAGGGTGGCGCTGTTCGATTTCCTCGGAGACGACGCGCCGCTGGCAGTTGCCGTCGATGCCGCGATCCGGGCGGTCAAGAAAGACGACTGGCGAGGCAATCTTATGAAGGAACGGGAGATCAAACGAGCCATTCGTCAAAATGTGGACGACGCACTCGTTGAGGATGTTTTCGATCTGATAAAGGGCCAGCATGGATATTGAGGCCCGGACCATAACGATCGGTGGAATGTCCATCGACCTTGTGCGTAAGTCGATCAAGAATCTCCATCTCGCGGTCTATCCTCCGGACGGCCGCATCCGCGTTGCCGCCCCGTGGCATGTTTCCGAAGACGCTATCCGGGTCGCTGTGGCGACGCGAGTTGCGTGGATCAACCGACAGCGCCGCAAATTCCTCGTACAAGATCGTCAATCTAAGCGTGAATATGTTTCGGGCGAAACACACTATTTTTTAGGGCGTGGTTATCGGCTGCAATTGAATCAGGACAGCGGAAGTTTTCGCATCCGTATCGCAGGTTCAAACAAAATCGAGCTGCATACGCCGCTGGGCGCAAATCGGGACGATCGCGAACAAGCCATACTTCGTTGGTATCGCCGCGAACTGCGGAAGCGTGCGCTAGTTGACGCGCAGATGTGGGCTGCCCGGCTGGGGTTTGAGACGCCGCGTGTCGGTATAAAGAGAATGCGAACTAAATGGGGGACATCCAATCCAGAAGCCCAGCGAATTTGGTTGAATTTGGAGCTCGCACAAAAGCATCCACAATGCATATCCTACATTGTTCTGCATGAAATTGCCCATTTCAAATTCCGTAAGCATGACGAAGCTTTTCTGGGCATTCTAGACCTGTTGATGCCCAAATGGAGAGCGATCAAAAGCGATCTCAATCAATTCCCGTTAGCGTTTCAGGAATGGAGCAATATCCCGATCGAGTAGGGTAATCGCTGCCTTAGCGGAAAAACTGAGATTGGCACGAGAGTTCGATTCTACAATTCGAGTGAGGCAACACGATTGATATGGGTCTTTGGATATGGCTCGTTGATGAGCGATGGGTGGGAGGCAGACTATAACTGCCTCCGTCGCGAACGCGCCTGCATCTTTGGCTATGAACGTTCTTTCACCAAAGCATCGACAGTCAATTGGGGTTCGAAATCGCATCCTGCGCCGACATTGCAGGTTGTGCCCCTCAATGGGGGTGTTTGCAGTGGTATCGCGTTCGAGTTCGATGAAACGAGTGGCGAGGCGGTATTTGCCTATCTGCGGCAACGCGAAGGAAAGGGCTTCGAGTGTCAGAACGTTGCGTTGGAACTCGAAACCGGCGAAATCGTCGAGGGCGGCTGTTTTTTCTATAGAGGAAAAAACGTGATCGCCGACAATGATCTCGACCACATCGCTAACATGGTGCTGAAGGCCCACGGTCGAGATGGAACGGGGCTCGACTACGTTTATCGAGTCAAGCGCGAACTGGATGTGATGGGTATTCGCGACGAGGCCACAGAGGCGCTCGTGAGGGTTATCGCGAAGAAGCGGCAACCTAAGAGGCCAGCCCCGTTCGCCTAAACGGAGCGACTGGCGGAAGAGGTGGGATTCGAACCCACGGACGGGTTGCCCCGTCGCTGGTTTTCAAGACCAGTCCCTTAAACCACTCGGGCACTCTTCCATACCGATTCAGCGGCGCGGCTAGAAATCTGCTAGACGGCGAAGCTGCCCCACCATTTAGCGATTCCCTGACCCGCTGCTAAGCGATTCTAACTACGTTCCTTTTTCGTCGCCCTTCGGCTCAGCGGGCCGAAACCCCCGTTAGCTTTCAAGACCGCTGCCTTAAACCACTCGGCCACCTCTCCGCGTCGATGCCTGCGCTAATGCGATCCGCGACGATCCGCCACAATTTGTTGACGAAAGCGGATGGCGGGGGGTTCTGCATCCCGCCGCCCTGTGGCACAAAAAGCGCATGCGGGGATCGAGTGGCGTAATGCGTAGCCTGTTGGCGCTTGGCGTGGCCGTGATCGCGGCGGCGCCGGTGGGCGCTCCCGCGATCGCGCAGGACGAGAGCGGGTTCCAGACCTATCTGGGCGAGCTTTCGCGCCAGGCGGCGGCAGAGGGAGTCAGCCGGCGGACGATCGATTCGGTGATCCCGACGCTCACCTACAATGCGCGCGTGGTGCAGCTGGACCGGCAGCAACCGGAGACCGCGCCCAACGCGCCCATCTCCAATTTCGAGCCCTATCGCCGGGCGCATGTCGATGCCGCGCGGATCAGCCAGGGGCGGGCCGCCTATCAGCGCCAGCGCCCGCGGCTGCGGCGGATCGAAGCCGAGACCGGCGTGCCCGAATCGATCATGGTCGCGATCTGGGGGCACGAAACCAACTATGGTCGCGTGATGGGCGGGTTCGACCTGCCGCGCGCGCTCGCCAGCCTGGCCTATGAGGGCCGCCGCCGCGAACTGTTCGCGGGAGAGTTCATCGCCACGCTCAAGATGATCGATCGCGGCGTGCCGCGCGAGAAGCTGGTCGGCAGCTGGGCGGGGGCGTTCGGCGGGCCGCAGTTCCTGCCTTCGGTCTATCTCCGCCTCGCCAGGGACGGCGACGGGGACGGCATGGCCGATATCTGGACGAGCGAGCCCGACACGCTGGCCTCGATCGCCAATTATTTCGTCAATGCCGGCTGGCGCAAGGGCCAGCCCTGGGGCTTTGCGGTGAGCGTGCCCGCCAATCTGAACCGCGCCGCGCTGGCCAGCAAGACCAGGTCCCCGCGCTGCCCGCGCGTGTTCGAACGACACAGCCGCTGGAAGACGATGGCGGAGTGGCGGGCGCTGGGCCTGGTGCCGCAGACCCGCGCCTGGCCGGGCGACAATGTCCAGGCGACGCTGCTCGAGCCGGACGGGCCCGGCAAGACCGGCTATCTGCTCACCGGCAATTATCGCGTGATCCTCGACTATAATTGCTCGAATTTTTACGCTTTGTCGGTAGGCCTGCTCGCCGATGAGGTCGAACGCTAGCATCTTCGCGCTCTCGCTCCTGGCCCTTTGCGGGGGAGTCCCGAGCCATGCCCAACCCCTGCAACGGCAGGGCTCCGTCGGGGCGCAGGCCTATGGCGGGCCGCAGTCCCAGCCGGACGATGCGTCCGCCGAGACGTGGCGTGCCGCCGACGGCACGATCCGGACGCGCCCGGCGCGCGTGCAGCCGCAATCCCAGCCGGCGCCCGAGCCGATGGTGGTGCAGCCCGAGCCGCAGCCGCAATGGGCCGATCCCGCACCCGCCGCGGCGCAATCGGGCGCGCCCGGCGCTTCCTATGCCGCTCCCGGCAGCACCCCGACCCGCAGGGCACCGGCCACTCCCGCGCCGCGGCAGGAGGCGCCCCGGCCCCGCCAGGCACCGCCGCAGGTCGCGACGGTGATGCCCGACGGTTTCACCGACCCCGCCGCCGGTGCGGCTGGGCCCAGCGGATCGTCCCAGCCCGCTCCGGGCGAGACGCCGCGCTACGACGAGATCGGCTATGCCGGTGTCCGCCCGGTGAGCGGCGGCGGCGCGATGGACCAGTCGGTGGTGGCGGTGCATCGCTCGCTGCCGGCCAACTCCTATGTCGAAGTCACTTCGCTCGACACCGGAAGGACGATCCTGGTGCTGGTCACCGGCACCGACCCGGGCGCCGATCGTCCCATCGATCTGTCGGCAGGAGCCGCGCGGCTGCTCGGCGCGAACGGCGATTCGATCGGCGTGCGGATCCGCGTGGTAAACCCGCCGGCGATGGACAAGGCCGCGCTCCAGGCCGGCCGGCCCGCCGCGGACCGCGCCGACGCGCCCCCGGTGTTGCTTACGGCGCTGCGCAAGCGGCTTCCCGGTGCCCCTGGCCAAGCGGATGCGGCTTCGCGCGCTCCGAGTGCCGCCGCGGCGGCCTATGGCCCGCCGCGCGTCAGCGTTGCGCCACGGCCGGCGCCCGTGCGCACGGCCCCGCCCGCCGCCCGCCCGGCCGCCGGCGGCAGATATATCGTGCAAGTCGCCGCACTTTCTAACGCCAGTCGTGCACAAGCGCTTGCCCAAAGCCTAGGCGGCTTCGTAAAGCCGGGTGGCGGGCTCCATCGCGTCCAGCTCGGTCCCTTCGCCACGGCGGGCGAGGCCGAAGCGGCGCGGCGGCGTGCCGCGGGCGCGGGCTATGGAGATGCGCGCGTCCAAGCCAACTGAAAGGCCGGACGAATCACATGAAGAAGTTGCTTGCCGCATCGTTCCTGGCGCTTGCCGCCGCCCAGTCCACGAATGCCGCAGGCCCGCCGCCGTTCGATACGCCGGCGCCGATTGCGTATATGGAGGATATGTCCTCCGGCGCGGTGCTCTATGCCAAGGATGCGGACCGGCGGATCCCGCCGGCCTCGATGGCGAAGATGATGACGGTCTATGTCGCCTTCGACCTGATCAAGAAGGGCGAACTGAAGCTCGACAAGCAGATCGAAGTGACGCCCGAGACCTGGAAGAAATGGCATAGCCAGGGTTCGACCATGTTCCTCAGCGTCGGCCAGAAGCCGACCGTCTCCGATTTGCTCAAGGGCATCGTCACGCTGTCGGGCAACGATGCCTGCGTCGTGCTCGCGGAAGGCATTTCCGGCACCGAGGAAGCCTTTGTCCAGCGGATGAACGAGGCGGGCAAGCGCCTGGGCCTCACCAACAGCCATTTCGGCACCTCGAACGGCTGGCCCGACAATGGCGTGACCTATGTCACCGCACGCGACCTGGCGCATCTCGCCAAGGCGACGATCCAGGATCATCCGGACCTCTACAAGCAGTTCTACTCGCTCACCAGCTTCACCTGGGGCAAGACGCTGGGCGCCGGCGCCGACATCACCCAGGCGAACCGCGACCCGCTGCTCGGCAGGGTGCAGGGCGCCGATGGCCTCAAGACCGGCCATACCGACGAGGCCGGTTACGGCTTCACCGGTTCGGCCGAGCAGAATGGCCGCCGCCTGGTGATGGTGGTGGCGGGGCTCACCACTTATAACGGCCGCGCCGATGAATCGGTGAAGTTCATGAACTGGGGCTTCCGTGCCTGGCAGGCCCGCCCGCTGGTCAAGAAGGGCCGCAAGGTGGGCGAGGTGCAGGTGCAGGGCGGCACGTCGGGCAGCGTCGGCGTGGTCGCCCCGCGCGACCTGACCGCCACCGTGCCCGCCGGCACCGCGCCCGAGATGCAGGCGCGCATCGTCTATAACGGCCCGGTCCAGGCCGGCTTCAAGGCGGGCGATCACATCGCCGACCTGGTGGTCGATTCGCCCGGCCTGCCGTCGCAGACCGTGCCGCTGGTGGCGGAGAAGGATGTGGGCGAGGCGGGCTTTTTCGGCCGCGCCTGGCGCGGCTTCTGGTCGCTGTTCGGGATGTGATCGCGGAAGCGGATCCCGCCTCCCTTGCCGCCGTCCCCGGGCTTGCGGGGACGACAAGGTCTGAACGGTCTCGATGGCCCTGATCGGCAACGAATCCGCCCATGAGGCACTGGCCGCCGCGATGCGGAACGGCAATCTTCATCATGCCTGGCTGATCGCCGGGCCGGAGGGGGTGGGCAAGGGCATGTTCGCGAGGGCGGCGGCGCTGCGCATGCTTGCGGAGGCCGCGGGGCGCGACCGGCTCGCCCCTGGCTGGACGGTGCCGCCCGAGAGCCAGACCGCCCACTTGATCGAGGCGGGCGCGCATCCGGACTATCGCGAGCTCGTCCGCCTGCCCAAGGATCCGGACAAGCCCGACGAAGCGCTGGCCCGTTCGATCACGATCGCGCAGGTCCGCTCGCTCCAGGCGCTGTTCGCGACCAAGCCGAGCTTCTCGCCGCGTCGGGTTATCGTGATCGACGCGATCGACGATCTCGAGCGCGGCGGCGCCAATGCGCTGCTCAAGAACCTGGAGGAGCCGCCGGCGGGGACGATCTTCCTGTTGGTGAGCCATGCGCCGGGCCGGCTGCTGCCGACGATCCGCTCGCGCTGCCGGCTGTTGCGCTTCGAGGCGCTGGACGATGGGGACGTGGCGGCGATCCTGCGCGACCAGCTGCCCGATGCCACGACGGGCGAGATCGCGGCGCTGATCAAGGCGGGCGAAGGCTCGCCGGGCCGGGCGCTGGGCTTTGCCGGGCTCGACATCGCATCGATCGAGAGCGAGATGGCGGCGCTGGCCGATACCGGGGATCCGTCCAATCTGATCCGCGCGCGTCTCGCCAAGCTGCTCGGCGCCAAGGCCGCGCAGCCGCGGTACGAAGCGTTTCTCGAGCGCGCGCCGAGCTTCATTGCCGAGCGGGCGAAATCCCTTTCCGGGGATGCCCTGCGCACGGCGCTCGATGCCTATGCCGCCGCGCGCGAGCTGAGCGGCGCCGCGGCCGGCCTGTCGCTCGACGCCTCCGCCACCGTGTTCGAAATGGGCGGCATCCTTGCGCGGCTGAGGCGTATTTAACGCTGCCTTAGGCAAAGCGGGCTATCTCGCCTCTGGAGCAAGAGGGGATTTCCATGGGCGCGATCACCGGCATTTCTGGCATCGGCAGCACTGCGGCCGCACAGCCGGCCGCCACCAACGGCGCCGGCGACACCAAATTCGACGCGATCCTGGAAGCGTTCAAGAAGGCCGCGAGCGAGACGCCCGAGCAGCGCGCTCGCGACGCAGTGCTCAAGAAGCACGACCTTTCCGAAGAGGATTACAAGAAGCTGCCGGCCCGACAGAAGGAAGCGATCGACAAGGAGATCGCCGCGGCGGTGCGCAAGGTGCACGAACGCAAGACCGGCGTGGCGATCGGCGACTCGCCGGTGCCGACCGCGAAGCTGTTCGGCTGAACCTGCACGCCGCCCATGCTTCCCCGCAAGGGCGCGAGGCGGGGTGACGCGGCGAAAGTGATCGCCTAAAGCGCCCGGATGGCCGAGCCTTTCTACATCACCACCGCGATCCACTATCCCAATGGCCGTCCGCATATCGGGCATGCCTATGAGATGATCGCCGCCGACGCGATCGCCCGGTTCCAGCGCGCGCAGGGCCGCGACGTCTTCTTCCAGACCGGCACCGACGAGCATGGCCTCAAAATGGTCAAGACGGCGCGCGAACGCGACATGACCGCGCGCGAGCTTGCAGACGAGATGTCCGGATATTTCAGTGAGATGGCTGAGAAACTTGATATCTCGTCCGATCGTTTCATCCGCACTTCGGAGGCCGATCACTACAAGGCCAGCCAGGCGATCTGGCAGGCGATGGCCGATGCCGGCGACCTGTATCTCGATCGCTACGAGGGCTGGTATTCGGTGCGCGACGAGGCGTTCTACGAGGAGAAGGAACTGGTCGAGGGGGAAGGGGGCGTGAAGCTCTCGCCCCAGGGCACGCCGGTGGAGTGGACGGCGGAGGAGACCTGGTTCTTCCGCCTGTCCAAGTACCAGCAGCCGCTGCTCGACCTCTACGCGGCCAATCCGGACTTCATCCGCCCGGAATCGCGCCGCAACGAGATCCTGCGCTTCGTCGAGGGCGGGCTGGCGGACCTGTCGGTCTCGCGTACCAGCTTCGATTGGGGCGTGCCGGTGCCGGGCTCGCCCGGGCATGTCATGTATGTCTGGGTCGATGCGCTGACCAACTATCTGACCGGCGCGGGCTATCCCGACGACAGCGCGCGGCTGGCGCGCTACTGGCCGGCGGACATCCACCTGATCGGCAAGGATATCGTCCGCTTCCACACCGTCTATTGGCCGGCCTTCCTGATGTCGGCGAAGATCGCGCTGCCGAAGCAGGTGTTCGGGCATGGTTTCCTGCTCAATCGCGGGGAAAAGATGTCCAAGTCGGTCGGCAATGTCGTCGATCCGATGGCGCTGGCCGAATATTACGGCGTCGACGCGCTGCGCTATTTCCTGCTGCGCGACGTGAGCTTCGGCAATGACGGCACGTTCAGCGACGAAGCGATCGTCACGCGTGCCAATGCCGATCTGTCCAACAGCTTCGGCAACCTCGCCCAGCGGACGCTCGCCTTCATCGCCAAGAATTGCGACGGGCGCGTCGAGGCCGGGCGCGCCGAGGAGGCCGATGCGGTGCTTCTCGCCGAGGTCGATACCGCCTGTGCCGGCTTCACGCGCGCCTTCGAGGATCTCGCGCTCAGCCAGGGGGTCGAACTGTGGATGACCGGCGTGTTCGCCTGCAACCAATATATCGACGCACAGGCGCCCTGGGGGCTGCGCAAGACCGATCCTGAGCGGATGCACGCCGTGCTCGGCACGCTGCTGCGCGCGATCCGGCGTCTTGCCGTCACGATTGCGCCGGTGGTGCCCGGCTCGGCGGCGAAGCTGCTCGCGCAGCTGGGGCCGGACGGGGATCGGGACTTCCGCATCGCGCCGCCGACCCCCATCTTCCCGCGGCTGGAGCTGAAGGAAGACGCGTGAACCTTGCCGACAGCCATTGCCACCTGATCTACAAGGGCCTGGGCGAGCAGCAGCCCGAAGTGCTCGCGCGTGCCCGGGCGGCCGGCGTGGTCGCGATGCTCAACATCTCGACCCGCGAGCGCGAATGGGACGAAGTGATCGGCGTCGCCGAGCGCGAGCCTGACGTCTGGGCCTCGGTCGGCATCCATCCGCACGAGGCCGACGAGCATCCCGACATCGATGCCGCCAGGCTGGTCGACAAGGCGCGCCACCCGCGCGTCGTCGGCATCGGCGAGACCGGGCTCGACTATTATTACGACCATAGCGACCGGGATCGCCAGCGGGCGAGCTTCCGCGCGCACATCGCGGCGTGCCGAGAGACCCAGCTGCCGCTGATCGTGCACACCCGCGATGCCGAGGCGGACACCGCCGAGATCCTGCGCGACGAGATGGCGAAGGGCGCCTTTCCCGGCGTGATCCACTGTTTCACCGCGAGCGGGGCGTTCGCCGATATCGCGCTCGATCTCGGCCTCTATATCTCGATCTCGGGCATCGTGACCTTCAAGAACGCGCATGACCTGCAGGCGACCGCGGCGCGGCTGCCCCGCGATCGCCTGCTGATCGAGACCGATGCTCCCTTCCTTGCCCCGGTGCCGCATCGAGGGAAGACGGGGGAGCCGGCCTTCGTCGCCGACACCTGCCGCTTCCTCGCCAATCTGCGCGGCGAGGATCCCGATGCGCTGGCGGAGGCTACCCGCGCGAACTTCCACAAGCTGTTCGCCAAGACGCGGGCATGAAGCTGCGCATCCTCGGCTCCGGCACCTCGTCCGGCGTGCCGCGGATCGGGAACGACTGGGGCGCTTGCGATCCCGCCGAGCCAAGGAACCGGCGTACCCGCGCCTCGGCGCTGGTGTGGACCCGGACGACCCGGGTGCTGATCGACACCAGCCCGGACTTTCGCGAGCAGGCGCTGGCGGCGGGGATCACCGATCTCGATGCGGTGATATGGACGCATGATCATGCCGATCATTGCCACGGCATCGACGACCTCCGGCAGATCATGCATGCGCGGCAAGGGGAGCCTGTGCGCGGCCTTGCCCGGCCCTTTGCGCTGGAGCAGCTGGAGAAGCGCTTCGCCTATGCCTTCCGGGGCAGCAAGCTCTACCGGCCGACCGTGGCGATCGCGCCGCTGCCCGATGCAATTACGATCGGCGATATCCATATCCGCGTCGTGGATCAGCCGCACGGAGGGATAAGCTCCGCGGGGCTGCGCTTCGAGAGTGATGGTAAATCCATGGCATACGCCATAGATTTCAACGAGATGACGCAAGATATGCGTAGCTTGTATCAGGATCTGGATGTCTGGGTGGTCGATTGCCTCCGCCGGGCGCCGCACCCGACGCACGCGCACCTCGATGCCGTGCTGGGCTGGGTGCGGGAACTGGCGCCGCGGCGCGCAGTGCTCGCCCATATGGACAATTCGATGGACTATGCGACGCTCGCGGCAACGCTGCCTGCCGGAGTCGAGCCCGGCTTTGACGGCATGGAGGTTGCGATATGAGTGACGACCGCATCATCCAGCTGCTGCTGTTGCTCGGCGCGCTGATGCTGGCGCTCAAGGCCTTGTCGTCCCACCGCGTCACCTTGCGCGGCCTGTTGCAGACCCTCGTGCTCTGGGCGATCATCGGCGTGACTGCGGTGATCGTGATGTATCATCGCCAGGAACTGGGCGGGCTGCTGGCGCGCGCCTCTGAGAAGCTCGGCTATGAGCAGCAGGTGGTTCAGGGCGAGACGGTGCGGATCAAGATGAGCCCGGATGGGCATTTCTGGGCGCGCGTGCAGATCAACGGAGTCGAGCGGCGCATGCTGGTCGACAGCGGCGCGACGATCACCGCCATTTCGCGCGACACCGCCGAGGCGGCCGAGGTCAAGCCTGCCCTGGCGCCGCCGATGCTGATCGAAACCGCCAATGGCACGGTTCAGGCGCAGCCGGCGCGGGCCGACAATGTCGCGATCGGGCCGCTATCGACGCGCGACTTGCCCCTGGTGGTGGGCGACAGCTTCGGCGATCTCGATGTGCTGGGCATGAACTTCCTGTCGCGCCTCAAGTCCTGGCGCGTCGAGGATCGCACCCTGATCCTCGAACCGCGCAAGGGCATCGAAGCGCGCGGAACCGCACCGCGATCGCAGGCGCGCGAATAGCCGCCGGTCAACGCAGGTCCAGCACGACCTCCTGATAGAGCGCATCGGGCTCCAGCGCTTCGGTCGAGTAGAGATTCGACTGCGCGTCGAGCTCGGTGACCAGCGTCCGGCGGGGCACTTCGGTCTTGCGGTCCTCGCTGCCATGCTTGCCGTGCTTGGTCGACAGCACCGAGGTCAGGCGGCCGGGGCCGCTCCGGTCCGATTTCTTGGTGAAGCGGCGCCACATGCTGCGCGGCGTGGCGTTCCGGCTGCCATGATGGCCGACCTTGTAGAGATCGACGTCGTCGAGCAGCGATGCCATGTCCGATTGCAGCGCATAGGCCCAGTTCTCGATCTGCGCATCGCCCGGGAATAGCAGGGTCTTCGAGCCGGCCTTGAGCAGCAGGATGACGCTGGTGTTGTTCATCTGCGCATCGAGTGCGCGCACCAGCCCGACCAGCATCTCGGTATTGGCGGCATCGATCCGATCCTGGAGCCAGCGATGCTCGAGCAGGGGCTTCGAGCGCAGCCGATGCCTGGCGTTCGGGAAGAGGAGCTTGCCTTCGTCGCCGATCGCCAGCGCGTCATTGAGGCGCTTCGGGGCAAGTTGCCAGAACTCGTCGGGATCGCTCGAGCGCTGCTTGCGGATCGTGTCGGTCTGCCGCAGCGTGGGCGGGCCGAGGACGTGCACGTCCATGCCCGGAAGCGCCGAGGCGAGCCCCAGGTCGCAGCCATGATAGGCATAGCGTTTCTCGCCGGGCATCGTCCGCAGATTGTCGATCGCCGATCGGTTCGAGAGATTGTCCTGCCCGATGAAGCGGAGCTGCTCGGCCAGCGCCTTGGGAAGGTGCCCGGCCTGGGCGTCGGCAAAGGCCACCAGCGTGCCGGCGGCATCCTCCATGGCCTGGAGCGACGCACGGCGCTGCCGCAATGCCTGTCCGGTGACGCTGGCGTCGGGCCCTTCCCAATCAAGGGGTGCTTCCGGGGCCTCGGTCCAGGGCTGCACGATGAAGCGCGGGTCGAGCGCGCGGATCACGTCGCCCGATCCCACGCCGTCCCTGGTCGCGAAACCGCTGATATGGTCGGCATGGCGATGCGTGGCGACGAGCACGTCGAGGCGCCGGTCGGGATCGCCCTCGCGCACCTTTCCCTGGATGTCCTGGGCGACCTGGAGCATCTGCGTCTTCTCGGCATGCTCGGGCAAGCCGGTCGTGCCGAAGTCGATCAGCATGTGGCGCAGTGCGCCGCCGGCATAGGCGAAGCGCACAAGGATGCAGTCGCCAAAGCCGACCTGATAGGCATAGATCGTCGCGGTTTCCGGAGCGGCTGGCATGTTCAGGCTCCCATGCGTTGCTGGTGAAGGGCCGCGAAGCGGAGCCGGTCGGGCGCTGCCGGCGCACCGATCTGCCCGGTATCGACCATATATTGCGCGCGTGCCAGCTGGCGTTCGGCGTCCTCCAGCCGATTGGCGATATGATATTTCACTCGGCCATATTGATCGAGGATCACCACGCCGCCGCCATAGGCGGTGTAGCGGTCGCTGCTCCGCATGCCCTCCGGCCGCTCGGTGCCGAGCACGGCCTTGAATTCGGCACCGAACAGATCGGCGCGCTGCACATATTGGCAGACCGTCTCGTGCAGCGCGATGCCGTCGGGGCCGATCCGGCTTGCCGGGTCGATCGAAATCACCTCGGAATAGGCGCGGGGGCTGAGCCCGAGCGTCTCGCGATTCTCCCAGAGGAAGCGGAACAGCTCGTCCCGGCTTCGGGTCATCGCCTGATAGTTCGATCGGGCATAGGTCAGCCTGCCGTCGGCGGGGTAGCGTTGCCAGCATCCCTCGGCGTCGCAGGTGGCGCCCTGCGGGCGGATGCCGTATCGCTCGAACATGGTGCGGATCACCGTGCGATATCCCCATTCGTCCTCGGGGACGAGTTCGCGGTCGGCAGTGAGCAGCGCACTGAGATACTGGCCGAAATCGAGATCGGTCGGCGGGCAGTAGTCGAGCGCGCGGATCGCCATGTTGAGCAGGTGCCCGGCGAGCTTCGCGCCCTCTTCGACGACTGCGTCCAGATTGTAGCTGTCGCCCGCGAAGCGCCCGAGCTCCGCGATCCGCTCGCTCCAGAGCTCGACAAAGGCGTTCATCATCGCCGCGACGAGGATCTCGCCGCGCGCATGTTCCTCCACTTCGCCGTGGAGCAGGTGGGCCGCTTCGGGAGTGAGCTCGACCGAGCGGCGAAGCGCGCCGCGCTGGCCGGTTTCGAGCGCCTCGCCGACCTCGCGGGCCACGCCGAGCAGGATCGAGTTGCGGATCGCGTCGGCGGTGAGCTTGCCGACCGCGACGAGCCGGATGGTGCGGTCCGCGTCGACGAAACGGCTGTCTTCCCCGATCGCGGCGGCGACGACAGGCTTGAGGGAGAAGATCGACAGCAGGGCGACGATATCGGCAAAGCCCTCGTGGAACGCTGCCTGGTCGGGGCCGGAAGGCTCGCTGAAGCGGGACCGCAGGCCGTCCAGCAGCGCGTGTGCCGTCTCGTGCGCGACGATGTCGTGGCTCAGGCAGGTGAAAACCGGCTGGCCGTCCTGCCGGAAGAAATAGCCGAACATCAATGCCCGGTCGGGCTCGGAATAGAAGGCATTGGCCTGGGCGAAGGCGTGCGGCGCGATGTGCAACTGGTGGCCGCCGGAACTCCAGCTCACCCGCCGCCCCAAGGCGCGCTCGAAGGCGCCCAGCGTGCGCATCGCGATCGCATAGGTGTTCTGCGCGTGGAAGTTCGGGTCTGCAAGCAGCCGCTTCTGATAGGCCGGATCCTCTCGCGTCTCACCCGGGAGGGGCGCGAACGGATCGACCAGCATTCCGTCGCCGGCCTGATATTCCTGCTGGTCCAGATAGGTGCGTCGCTCGGTCGCGTTATAGTCGACGACCTTGATTCGATAGCCGGTCGGCCCCTTGGCCAGGATTTCCGCGGGCACGCTGACTTCCACGAACGCCATCGGCCCCCCTGGCCCCAGGCGCAGTCCCGGATCCTTGGCGATGATCGTGAGCTTGCGTGTTGGTGGCGGTTCGGACACGCGATAATTCCCCCTCGGTCTCCCGACGACGCAAGATAATCGCTTCGTTCATGAAAGCCAAGTGAGGCGTTCGGCCTGTCAATCGATCGGATCGAGAGCATATCCGTTTCGGCTTTTTCCCCCTGTGCGGAAATTATTCCGGAATTTTCTGTAATTGCCGTTGTAAAACCATGGAAGGCATCGCAAATTGTTGCGCATATGCGTGAAGATTCGTCGATCTATACTTTGATTTCATCCGATTATGCGTTGGATGCACTCGGAATTCGATTCCGGAATGGCTGCACATCCCGAGACGGGGCGCAATCGGCGTGCCGAGAGGAAGGGGCGCCTGGCCCCTTGCGCGAATTCCGGAAACTTCGCCCTGCTCCGGCACTGCTAGTGCTTGAGTGAAATAAGACACTCGGTGATACTCCTTTCATGACCCTGGCCATCGTTCCGCTCATGCCGCTCGAGCGCGGGCAGCTTCACGTGATTCGCCTGCGCGCCGTCCGCACCGCGCTCATCCTGCTCGCGGCGGCGGTCGCGGGGGAATTCTTCGTGCCGGAACTGCCGATGCCCGGAGCGATCCTCGCGCCCGCGCTGCTGGTCGCCCTGTGGATCGCCGGCTTCGCGCCGGGGCGGCGCTGGCGGCGCTGGGGCTATGCCTTCACCGGCGGCGAGGTTCATGTCGAACATGGCTTGTGGACGCGGGTGCACACGATCGTTCCGACGCTGCGCGTCCAGCATATCGACGTGGCACAGGACGTGCTGGAGCGGCTGTTCGGGGTCGCCACGCTCGTCCTTCACACGGCGGGCACCGATACCAATGTGGTGATCCTGCCCGGCATCGCCCGCTCCACCGCAGAGGAAATCCGCGACGCGATCCGCGAGCGCATCGGCGGCGCGCAACATGATTGATCCCGGCGCCGCGCCCCGACGGCTCCACATCCTCACCGTGATCATGCGCTTCGTGAAGCGTGCGCCTTCCACGGTGATACTCCCGCCGCTGATTCTCGGCTTTGCGGGGCGCGAGTTCCACCCGGCGCTGGCATTGGGGGCCTTTGCGGCCATTGCGGCGGCGGTGATCCTTTCCACTTGGCTGGGCTGGTGGAGCTTCACCTACCGGATCGGCGCGGAAGAGGTGCTGATCCAGCACGGGGTCCTCCAGCGCCGCCGTCGGTCGATACCGCGCGGCCGGATCCAGGACGTGTCGATCGAGCGCAGCCCCTTTGCCCGCGTCTTCGGACTGGCGGTGGTCAAGCTCGAGACGGGCGGTGGCGAAGCCGAGGAGGCGAGGCTCGACAGCGTCTCCATGGCCGAGGCGGAGCGCCTCCGCGCCCTGTTGCGCGGCCATCGGCCGGTCGCCGAAATACGGGCGGGCGCCGAGGCGCCGGTGCAGCCCGGGCGCCGCATCGTCTTCGCCATGTCGCTCGGCCGGGTGCTGCTGTGCGGCGTGTTCGGCTTCTCGATGATCTGGATCGCGGCGATCTTTGGCGCGATCCATTCGCTGGACCGGGTGCTGAAGCTCGACTGGGAGAAGCTGTTCGGCGAGGCCGAGCGCTTCGCTTTCGCCCGATTCAGCATTCTCGCGCTGTTCCTGGTGCTGGCAATGGCCCTGCTGCTGTGCCTGATCGCCGGCGTGGCGCGCACGCTGCTCAAGGACTATGGCTTCACGCTCACGCATGAATCGGGCCGTTTCCGCCGTATCCGGGGGCTGCTCACGCGCTCGGAAGTGGTCATCGCCGATCGCCGCATCCAGCTGGGCCTGGTCCGCCGCGGGGCGATCAGCGGGCGGCTGGGCTGGAACAGCGTCGAGGTGCAGACGCTCGGCGGCAGCGCCGACCGGGCGGGCCGCCAGGAAATGGCGCCGTTCGCCACGGCGGAAGAGGCCGCACAGGTGGTCGCCGCCACGCCGCTCCCGCCTTTTCAGCGCCCGGGGCTGCGTCCGGTGGCACCGGCCCATATCCTGCGCTTCGCGATCCACCACGGCATGCCGATCGTGCTGGTCCCGGGCATTGCCGGCTTCTTCCTGTCGCCGCTGTGGTGGGGGCTGCTGCTGGCGCCCGCGCCGGTGATCCTGGCGATCTTCCAGCGCGCCGGGCATCGCTATGCGCTGCGCGACACCAGCCTGCAGGTGATGCGCGGCGTGCTCTCGCAGCGCGACTGGATCGTGCCCATCGAATCGATCCAGACGCTCACGGTGCGCCGCAGCTGGCTGCAACGCCGGCTGGGCGTGGCGACGGTGACGGTGGATACGGCGGGCGCGAGCGGTTGGCATCGCCCCGATGTGAGCGACGTTCCGTTCGATTCCGCGCTCGCGCTGGCCCGGGCGCTCACGGCCCGAGGCGATTAGCGCGGTTCGGGCGTCGGGCGCGGCGTCGGCGAGGGCTTGGGGGCGGGCAGGGTGAGGCTCACCATGGCCTTGTCCTGTGCAGGCGTGCCGGCGGGCGGTGCCGCCACCTCGGCCTTGCGGCGGATGCCGGCGAGCGGGGCGGGGGCGGCAATGGGAGTGGCTCCGGGGATCGGCGGGGCGACGGTGGCGGGCGCTGCCTCGGCCGGGATCTGGGCACGCATGCACTGGACCGGGCTCGGGCGGCGGAACTGGCCGCAATTCCACAACGCCTTGGCAAAGCCTTGCGTCTCGTCGCGCAGATAGCTGAACGACATGGTCGAAACCTGGGCGCTGGAGAGCGGCAACCTGGCCGGAGTCTGCTTCGCATCCGCCCAGGCCATGAACTTGCAATAGGGCCGCTCGCCGCACGTACGGATGGCCAGCGCCGCGAACGCGTCCGGGTTGATCCCCTTGGGCAAGGTGAGCATGAAGTTGTTCGAGTCGCCGCCCTCGGCCGCCATCGGGGCGGGAACGGCGCTCTGGGGGATCGATGCGGGATCGACAAAGGCGCCGTCGGTCCCGACCGCGCCGGGCAGCAGCGTTTCGAGCGAGGGATCGCTCTGGAAGGCGCCGGGCGACAGCCGGGCCATCAGCGCGATATTGGGCTCGATGCCCGCATAGGTGCGGTTGAACGCCGGCGGCGTGCCCCACCAGCCGGTCCAGCGGAAGAAGAGGTGCGTGCTGACCTCGGTGATCTTCTCGAGGCTGGCGCTCCAATAGGGAACAACCCAGTCGGTGTGATAATGCGTCGCATGGCCCACCGGCTTGTAGACCGAGCCGGTCAATGCGGCGCGGGCGATGTAGCGCGCGCGCTCCCAGGCGGTGGCGGTGGGCGTATAGCGCAGCATCGCGCCATCGCAGGTGAACGTGAACTGGCAGCCGGTCGAGCGCTCCGAGCCCTGGAACACGACGCCGCAGATCGTCTTGGGAAAGGCCGGGTGGCGTGCGCGGTTGATGATCACCTGCGCGACCGCCCGCTCGCCCACCGCATCGTCGCCGGCCTCGTAATAGACTGCTGCAGCGAGGCAATCGACGGCGCGGGCCCGGCTATCCTCGGCACCGTAGATATTGAACGGCCGGGCCGCCGGATTGGGCAGGGTCGAGAAGGGAATGGACGCATTCCAGGTGCGCGCGTCGTCCGGCGTCACGACCTGAAGCTCGACCGGCTCCACTTCCGGCAGTTCGGTCTTCGGCACCACTCGGTGCGATACCTTCACCGGCGCGGGCTTGTGCACCACCGCGCGCGGGGTATGCGTGACCAGCCACAAGGGCAGCGCGACCGCCGCAAGCATGAGGAGGCCGAGCAATGCCATCAGCACTGGCGGCACGCGGACGGAGAATGCTCCGGCGGTGGGAAAGGAAGGGACGGTCGCCATGGGGTCGCCGCCCATAACGCAGAAGTCGCGAAGTTGGAACCATTGCGGCGCCGGAACGCCGCAATGCCCGGATCAGTGCGTCCGACGCGCGCTCAGTTCGGCCAGAAGCCGGTTGCCTCGCACATGTCCCAATGATCGGCAGCGCCCAGCTTGCACGCCGCCGCGGTGGCGCCCGTGCAGAGCTTCACTTCGCGCTGATAGCGCTTGTAGCAGCTCTCCGGACGAGCGGGCGCGGACGGCTTGGCGACCAGTGCGGCCGTTCGCACGGGTTTCGATACGGAAACTGGGGTGGCCGCCAAGCTGCGCGCCTCGGCCGGTGTTTCCAGCCCGCGCTGCTTCCCCCCGAAAGCAAGCGGCCACCCCAGATAGATGGCGAGCATGACGCTCACCAGGATCATTGCATTGCGCACGAAGTTCCCCCCGGAAACGACGTTTTCCCCGACTCGGGAAATCTAGCGTTAATCCGGCGTTAATTCCAGTGCCTCAGCTCTCGGGAAGAAAGTCCGGGACGCTCAGATAGCGCTCGCCTGTATCATAATTGAACCCCAGGACGCGGGTCCCATCCGGGAGATCGGGCAATTTCTGTAGAATCGCGGCCAGCGTCGCGCCCGAGGAGATGCCGACGAGCATGCCTTCCTCGCGCGCGGCGCGGCGGGCCATGTCCTTGGCGACGCCCGCATCGACCTTGATCACGCCGTCGATCGCGTCGGTGTGCAGGTTGCGCGGCACGAAGCCGGCGCCGATGCCCTGGATCGGGTGCGGGCCCGGCTGGCCGCCCGAGATTACCGGCGAGAGCTCGGGCTCGACCGCATAGACCTTGAGATTCGGCCAGCGCTTCTTGAGCGTCTCGGCGACGCCGGTGATGTGGCCGCCGGTGCCCACGCCGGTGATGACCACGTCGATCGGCGAATCGGCGAAGTCGTTCAGGATCTCCTGCGCGGTGGTGCGCACGTGCACGTCGATGTTCGCCGGGTTCTCGAACTGCTGCGGCATCCAGGCGCCGGGCGTCGTCTCGACGATCTCCATCGCGCGCTCGATCGCGCCCTTCATGCCCTTCTCGCGCGGCGTCAGGTCGAAGGTGGCGCCATAAGCGAGCATCAGGCGGCGGCGCTCGATGCTCATGCTCTCCGGCATCACCAGGACGAGCTTGTAGCCCTTCACCGCGGCGACCATCGCCAGGCCCACGCCGGTATTGCCGCTGGTCGGCTCGACGATCGTGCCGCCCGGCTGCAGGCTGCCGTCCCGCTCCGCCGCTTCGATCATCGCCAGCGCGATGCGGTCCTTGATCGAGCCGCCGGGATTGGTCCGTTCGGACTTGATCCAGACTTCGGCGTCCGGAAACAGCTTGCCCGCGCGGATATGGGGCGTGTTGCCGATCGTCTCGAGGATCGTGTTGGCCTTCATGTCATCATCTCCTTGGGAGGAATCTCGAGATTGGCCGGAGGATCGAAGGTGCGAGCCCGCCTGAGCTCCGGGAATAGCTTGGCCCATGCCAGTGTGACAAGGATCGCGCCCACGCCGCCGCCCACCACTGCGGCGACCGGCCCGATCAGCGCGGCGAGGAAACCCGATTCGGCCTCGCCCAGCTCGTTCGAGCCCGAGATGAACAGCGTGGAGACCGCGCCGACGCGGCCGCGCATCTCGTCCGGCGTGTAGAGCTGGATCAGCGACTGGCGGACATAGACCGAGACCATGTCGGCCGCGCCGAGCACGAACAGCGCGAACAGCGCCACCATCACCGCGGGCGCCGTGTCGTGCCCCACTGCGGCCGGGCCGAGCACGGGCACGAGCAGCGGGGCGGAAAGGCCGAAGATCACTGTCGCCACGCCGAACAGGGCGACCGCCAGCAGCATCTTCACGCCGACGTCGCTCTTCAGCGGCCGCCAGGAGAAGAACACCGCCGTGGCGACGGCGCCGACCGCGGGCGCGGCGCGCAGATGGCCGAGCCCTTCCGAGCCCACCTGGAGGATGTCGCGGGCATAGACGGGCAGCATCGCGGTCGCGCCGCCGAGGAGCACCGCGAACAGGTCGAGCGAGATCGCGCCGAGCACCAGCCGGTTGCGACGGACATAATGGAGCCCGTCGATCATCTGCGCCCAGGGGCTGCCGCTGAACTTGCGCGCGCTGCGCGGCACGTCGCCGATCAGCATGAGCAGGACGAAGGAGACGAGGAACAGGCCGCCCGCCACTGCGTAGGAGAGCCAGTCGGCAACCGCATAGAGATAGCCGCCCATGGCCGGGCCGATCACCGTGCCGATCTGCCAGGACAGCGAGCTCAGCGCGATCGCGGTGGGCAGGATCGCCTTGGGCACCAGATTGGGCGAGAGCGCGCTCAGCGCCGGGCTGGCAAAGGCGCGCGCCACGCCGAGCAGCGCGGCGATGCCGAACAGCGCGGGCAGGCCGATCGTGCCGGTATAGGTCAGCACGCCCAGGCTGATCGCGCAGAACGCCTCGAGCGCCACCGCGGCGCGGGCGATCCAGCGCCGGTCGAGCCGATCCGCCACCCAGCCGGCGAAGAGCGAAAGGAACAGCAGCGGCAGGAACTGGGCGACGCCGATCAGCCCGAGCTGGAAGGCGGCTTCCTTCACCGTCATCGTCCGGCGGGCGATGTCGTATACCTGCCAGCCGATCACGATCACCATCGCCATCTGCCCGAGCGTCGTCGAGAGCCGGGCGAGGAAATAGAGGCGAAAATTGGGAACGGCGAACGGATGCGTTGCTTCGGCGGCCATGCAAGGGCCTCTAGGCGCTTCCGCGGGGCCACCGCAACGCGCGATTGCGTGCGAAGGGCCAAGTAGAGATATCAGCCGGGAATTCCGCGTCGACGCCGGGGCCGGGCATGCCGCTTGCCGCTTCAGCGCAGCTTGGCGGGCTGGACGTCCTCGGTCTCGGCGAAGCGCGGGTTGCGGATGGCGGGGCGCAGGCGCGCCAGGCTGCACAGGCCGGCAATGGCGGCGAGGCCGGCCGCCACCAGGGGCGGCACCGTGCCGCCGCCGATGCCGATCGCAAGCAGCGCGGCCACCAGCGTGGCGCCGGTCGTCTGCCCGACCATCCGGGTCGTGGAGATGAGCCCGCCGGCCGCTGCCGCGCGATCGATCGGGGCCGAGCCGATGATCAGCCGGGCGTTGGGCGAGAGGAACATGCCGAATCCGGCCCCGGTGAGCGACATGCGCCAGGCAATGTCGAACCAGCTGGGATCCACGGGCAGGAAGGCGAGGAAGAGCAGTCCCGCCACTGCGATGACCATGCCGATCCCGCCCAGCGCCCCGGCGGGGTAACGATCCGACAGCGAGCCGGCGAGCGGTGCGACGATCATCGTGGTGAGCGGCCAGGGCGCGATCACCGCGCCCACCTCGGACGGGGCGAAGCCATAGCCATGCTGCAGCCGGAAGGGCAGCGACAGGAGCAGCGTCATCGTGGCGATGAAGGCAGTATAGGCACCCACCACGGAGAGGGCGAGCACCGGCCGGGTGAGCAGGTCGACCGGCAGGATCGGCTTGGGCTCGCGCATCTCGCGGCGGACGAAGAACAGGCCGATCACCGCGCCGGCGACCACCACCGCCGCCGAGACGACGGGGCTGTCGCCATGCACGGCGCTCTCCAGGCCGCCGATCACCAGCCCGAACATGCCGGCGCACAGCAACGCTCCCAGCACGTCGAACGGCTCGTCCCGCGCGGGCGTGTCGGGCAGGGCGCGGCCGAACAACAGGCTGGCGACGGCGAAGGGCACTGCCGAGGCGAACACCCAGGGCCAGGGCCCCACCGCCAGCACCAAGCCGCCGATGGTGGGCGCGAGCGCGGCCGAGCTCGACACCACCACCGAGTTGATGCCGAGGCCACGGCCCAGATGTTTCGCGGGATAGATCCGGCGAATCAGCGCCGAGGAGACGCTGAGCGCCGCAGCCGCGCCCGCCGCCTGCGCCGCGCGGACGATGAGCAGGAACGGCAGGCTCTCGGCGAAGAAGCACAGCACCGTCGCCACGGTGAAGACCAGCTGCCCGGCCTGGTACATCCGCTTGAGCCCGATCCGCTCGCCCAGCCCGGCAAAGGGCAGCAGCAGCATCACCAGCGTCAGCTGATAGACGGTGACGACCGAGACCGCCGCGGAGCTGTCGACGTGCAGGTCCCTGGCGATGGTGGGCAACGCCACGGTGGCGATCGCGCCGTCGATCACCACCAGCGCCGTACCGAAGGAGACGGCGGCGATGGCGAGCGTGCGGCGCGGCAAGGGAAGGCCATCGGTCATCCACCTGCTCAGTGCCTCAACCCGCCGCCGGGTTCCAGTGGAACCCGCATCGTGTGCGGTTGGTTATTTTCGCAATCGAAACCAGATACTTGGAGGCTTTATATGGGCAAGGGCATCTTGTTGTGGCTGCTCGGCATCCCGATTCCGATCATCCTTCTGATCCTGATCTTCTGGCACTGATCCGACTCGGGGCGGTTCGACGCGCGGTTTCGCCCCGAAGATCAGCTCGCGAATTTCCCACGCATCCGCGACATAGCGATGGTCCGGCTTGCCGGGGCAGGCGCCCTGATCGTCGACGGGCAGCCGGGAGAGCAGCGGCAGGATATCGGTCGCCTCGCTTTCGAGCCGCTCGCGGATGCGCGCCGTCAGCCAGCGAGTCGAGCGGGCATAGATGCCCCACTGCGCCTCGCTCGGGAAACCGTGCCAGCGGGTGACGTGCTCGCGGAAATCGGCGACCAGGGCGGCAGTCTCCGCGCTCGCATGGCTGGCCATGTGCGCCACTTCGCCGCCCACCTCGTCCATGAGGGGGCCATAGACCTGGCCCTCCATCCTGGCGAAATGCATCAGCAGGTCGCGCGTGAACAGCCAGCGCCGAAAGCCCAGCCCCTCGATGCTTGCGGGCCGCGGGCCGGAGACGAGCGCCTCGAGCGCATCGGCATTGGCCAGGATATGGCCGTGCTGCCGCAGCACGCGGTCCACGGGCATGGCGCGACTCCTCATATCCCCCATATCGGCCCATCATGCCTGCACGGGCGTGAAGTCGCGGCTCAGGAGCTGTCCCCATCGGGAAAGCTACGGAGGCCCCGCCGCCGCGGCGACGGGGCCTCCGATCGGGTCAGCGGCAGCGGACCTGGTCGCGGTCCACCGAGCTGCCGAGCGCACCGCCGGCGATCGCGCCGAGCAGCGTGCCCACCGTCTTCGAGCGCCCGCCGGCAATGACGTTGCCGAACAGACCGCCCGCCGCGGCGCCCACGATCAGGCCGGTCGTGCCGTCCGAGCGCTTGCAGTAATATTTGCCGTCCTGTCCGCGATAGATGCGATCGTCCTGCGTCAGCACGCGCTCCTGATAGCCCGGGGGCGGCGCGCGATAGTCGCGGGCCGCATCATAATATTCCTCGTCGCGCGGATCGTAATAGCCGCCGCGCGGCGGCGGGGGCGGCGGGGCGACGACCGGGCGGGACTTGTAGGCGCGATACCGCTCGAGCGCCTGCTGGAACTGATCATATTCCCGCTCGAAGCGCTGCTGCGCGGCGTCGAAGCGGGCCTCCTCGTCCTGCCCGTAGACGGGGCCGCGCTGCGCCATGGCCGGCGTCGCGACCGCCAGGCTGGCCGCAGCGACTGCGGCGAGGGTTACCAGATGCTTCATTGTGTCTTCTCCTTCCCGAAGGCCCATACGGCCAGGGACGCTGAAACGTTCCGGACATGCGCGTGAAGCCGTGCTGAACGGACGGCGCCGATGCGGCGGAACCGCAAGGGAGCGAGGCGGATCGTTTCGGCGCAGGGATGGCGGGCCGTGCCGCATGATGCAACCTGTCGGGCTCTGGATGGTTTGCAAGCCGCGCGCGGTCCCGCGGCGCGGGTGCAGGAGAGGACAGGGGCGATGCGACGATCCGATGGCAACGAGAATGCCATATCCGAAGCTGGGGTCTTGCTGCGCCGCAGCAGGAATTGCCATAAGGGCGCATGTTCTTGAGTCACGAAGCCGACCCGCCTGCCGCTCCCGCGCCGATCACGCCGATGGTCCTGGAAGGGATCGTGCGCCAGAAATGCCTGGCCGCGACCTATAATCGCACCGCGATGATCCTCGCCCCGCATATCCTCTACACGCGCCACGATGCGCTCCATGTCGATGCCGTTGTCGTCTCCAAGGAAGGCCTGCCGCCGCGCGAGGAGAAGATCGGCACGTTCAAGCTCGACGGGCTGAAGGACGTGGCGGTGCTGGAGCAGGCATTCGTGCCGAGCGCGCTGTTCGATCCCGGCCTCGATAAATATCGGGGCGAGACGCTGATGGCAGTGGCCTGAACTCCGGTTCGCTCCGCCCTAGGGCGCTTTTTCCAGCTTCGCGATCATCTGCGTCGCATTGTCGTTGGCCGGATTGAGCGCGAGCGAGCGCCGATATTCCGCGATCGCGCCGGCCTTGTCGCCGGTGGCCGCGATCGCCTCGGCCAGGCTGTCATGCGTGTTCCAGCTGTCCGGAAATTGCGCTGCGTTCCAGGCGAAGATGCCCCGTGCGGCCCGGGGCGATGTGCCGAGCAGGCGGTAGCCCCAGTTGTTCATGCGGTCCTCGGTCAGGTGCAGGTCGGGGAAGCGCGCCCTGGTCGCGGCGATCGTGCCGGGCACGTCGGCATAGTTGCTCCGCTCCAGCGCCGCCTCCAGCGCCTTCAGGCCGAGCGGCGGGCCGAACAGCGCGGTGTGGATGGCGTCGGCGAGCGCCTGGCTCGTGTCCTGCGCTGCGGCGCTGTTGGCGAGGACGACCGCGCCATAGCGCCGGGCCGGATAGAAGTCGCAATAGCTCGACTGGCCGAAGGTGCCGCCCGAATGGCGCAGATAGGTCTGGCTGTCGGCGGTCTTGGCGATCACCCAGTGGAAGCCGACCGCCCTCGTCTCGGGCGTGCCGAACAGCGGCCGGTGGGTGCGGGCGATGGCGGGATCGCCTGCAGAGATGTGGGCGGCGACGTAGCGCGCCATGTCCACCGCCGAATAGCGCAGCCCACCCGCGGCGCGGATCGCCGGCATGTCGAGCGTCGGCGCCTCCACGCCCTTGCTGCTGTAGCCGGTGACGAGCAGGCCGGGCGGGACGGCGCCGCCGCCGGCGCGCATGCCGAGCGGCTTCTCGACGAAGCGCGTGAGCAGCGCGTCATAGGGCGCGCCATAGATGCGCTCGGCCAGTACGCCCTGGAGCTGCGAGGCGGTGTTGCTGTGGCGCGGCGTGCGGCCGGGCACGTCGAGCAGGGTTACCGTCTTGAGATCGGTGAGGAAATTTGCCGGGTCATAGCTTTTGAGCAGCTTCGACACCTCGACGAGGAGTTGTTCGGGCGGCACCTTGCCGAAGAAGCCGCTCCAGTCGGGCAGATTGTCCTGCAGCGCCGAAGTGGTGGTGACCAGGTCGGCGAGGCGGATCGGGCGGCCGTCGCGGACGAGATTGTCATATCCCGGCGGCAGGTGCCGGCGGACATCGTCGTCGATCCGGGCGCGGCCTTCCTCGATCGCATGGGCGAGGAGCAGGCTGGTGAAGGTCTTGGAGATCGAGCCGATCTCGTGGACGGCGTGCTCGGTGGCGGGGGCGTTGGTGGTGCGCGAGATCACGCCGGCATTGTAGAAGTGGGTGCTGCCGTCGCGGATCACGGCGACCGAGACGCCGGGCGCCTTGCCGCTCGCCACGAAATCATCGACCAGCGCCTGGACCGGATCCGCGGCGACGGCCGCGCGCGCCAGGCCGGGGAGGAGGAGCGTGGCGCCGGCCGCGGCGGGCATCAGCGCGAGGAGGCGGCGGCGGTTGAGGCGGAGGGCGGGGGCGTTCTGCTGCATGGTATCTCCCTTTTGCCGTGACGCTACATTTGTAGCCATGGCTGCGTCAAGGGTGTGATGATAGGGTAAGACACGTTGGCGCTAGGGATGGTCTTGCCGGCCTGTGGCTGTTGCAATGTAGGATCTTGAATGTTCTTGAAATGTTCCTGTCGAGGCAAATGTGCCGCGGCAGAGCTGGAAGGAGCATGGCATGACGACCCCACCCCCATTCATCATCCCGGCCAACGAATGGCCGGATCCGCAATTCTGCATCCAGGACGCCAATTCCATGGTCACGATGCTCAACGACCAGATGACCGGCACGATGAACCAGATCAGCGTGACGAGTTACACCACCGGCTCGCGTAACGTGACGGCCTATACGAACTTCACCGACCAACTTGCGGTAGGTGACCTCATTTGGTTCAACGCACCTGCGGATACCGCCCTGCTCCAATCGTCGTTTCGGATCACGGCGCTGGTGCCGAACACGTCGTTCAGCTTTACCACCGAATATAAGGACGGCGCTCCCAGCATTTCGGCCGCATGCATGGTCAATCCGCTTCAGCGCGGCGCGCCGGCTTCATCGCCCAGCGGGCTGGTTACTTCGAACATCCGGCGCTACGCTGGCGGCGGGCAGTGGCCGTCGGTGTGGATCTCCGAGCGGCCCGCGCATGTCGGGCGCCTCAAGAGCTGCCGGCGCGTGCTGGTGGTCCAGAAGACGACCGGTGGAGACGAGTATATCTACTGGGAAGCCAATGGCGAGCGCCTCCGGACAATCGCCGGTACCGGCCGTGCGGTGGGACTGGCGGTCAGTGTCGTCAGCGGCACGGGGGCAAGCGCGCGGGCCTATGCAGTGGACAGTGCGACCGGCGTTACGCTCTCCGGCGTGACGGCCACCACGGCGACGCGTACCTGGGTGAGCGCCCAGAAGACGGCAGCAGCCGCGATCTCGACCTGGCAGGAGGGAGTCCAGCTTTCCGGGCCTGCCGGATCGACCTTCGTGATCGGGGAATTCACCTCGGCGCCCAGCGCGGGAGAGCTCTATGACGGCAGCTTCTCCACACCCCGCGGGCAGCGGATCCTGGCGCTGGCCTCGATCAGTCCCTGGGTGGGTGCCAATCTGACCACGCCCGCGGCGCCCGGGCCCGGCGGCACCTATGAGTTCGTCACGGACATGCGCCAGGCCAGCTACGGCGTCATCAACGAGGGTGTCAGCTTCCTGACCGGCTTGCTCGAGGGGCAGTCGGATATCGCGGGACATCTCCTCGCGTCCCGGAGCCGGTTGACTGCGCCTACCGTATATAATCCGATCGTTCGCGCGCCGGCGGCCGTCACCAACACCTTCGGCGCGGCCGACCCGGAGAAATACGGCTTCGCCTCGGGCAATTTCCTGGTCGATAGCGCGGCGCGGATGATATTCTATTCGCACACGCCTTCGAACAAATGGGGATTTCTGAGCTGGGACATCCATGGCGCGGTGCTCTATGCCGAGCCCTGAATAGAGGGGGGGCGGTCATTGGCCGCCCTGTTCTTCCCTCTCACCCCGCCGTAACGAAACTATCCATAACCCGCTTCCGCCCGGCCTGTTCGAAGTCGATCTCGAGTTTGTTCCCCTCGATCTCGGCGATCGTGCCGTAGCCGAACTTCTGGTGGAACACGCGCATGCCCAGCGACAGGTCGTCGCGCGGCTTGGCGCCGAAGCTCACCGCCGAAGCGCGGCTCTCCACCACGCGGGCAGGCTCGCGGCTGAACGTCCGCGACGTGAAGCCGCCGCCCGGGTTCTTCATGTCCACCCCCGCCGCGCGCTGCCAGCCCGGCCCTCGCCCGGTCCCGCGCGACACGTCCGCGAAGGGGTCGCTGCGCTCGCTCCAGTTCGCCTGCCATAGCGAGGCGCCGCCGGTCATCGTGCTTTCGCTCTCGATATGCGCCTCGGGCAACTCGGCGACGAAGCGGCTCGGGATGCTCGCGTTCCACTGGCCGTAGATGCGGCGATTGGCGGCGTGGAGGATGGTTGCCTGGCGCCGCGCGCGCGTGATCGCGACATAGGCCAGGCGGCGCTCCTCCTCCAGCGAGGCGAGCCCCCCCTCGTCGAGGGCGCGCTGCGAGGGGAAGATGCCTTCCTCCCAGCCGGCCAGGAACACGGTGTCGAACTCCAGCCCCTTGGCGGCGTGGATCGTCATGATCGTGACTTTGGGCTCGTCGCGCTGCCCCTCATTGTCCATGACGAGGGAGACATGCTCGAGAAAGGCGCCGAGCGTCTCGTATTCCTCCATCGCGCGGACGAGCTCGTTCAGGTTCTCGAGCCGCCCGGCGGCCTCGGCGGTGCGGTCGGCCTGCCACATCGCGGTATAGCCGCTCTCGTCGAGGATGATGCGGGCGAGGTCCGGGTGCTGGAGGTCGTTGCCCATGCTCCGCCAGCGCGCCATGTCGCCGACCAGGTTGCCGAGCGCGCGGCGGGCCTGGGGCGTCAGCTCGTCGGTATCGAGGATACGCGCGGCGGCGGTGACGAGCGGGATTCCCTCGGCCCGGGCATATTGGTGGACCTTCGCCAGCGCCTTGTCGCCCAGGCCGCGCTTGGGAACGTTGACGATGCGCTCGAAGGCGAGATCGTCCGCCGGTTGCGCGACGACGCGGAGATAGGCGAGGGCGTCGCGGATTTCCTGGCGCTCGTAGAAGCGGAAGCCGCCGATGATGCGATAGGGCAAGCCGATCGCGATGAACCGGTCCTCGAATTCGCGCGTCTGGTGCTGGGCGCGGACGAGGATCGCCATGTCGTCGAGCGACTTTCCCCCATCCTCCCTGCTCCAGGCACGCTGCTGCCCCTCGATCTCCTCGCCGACGCGGCGCGCTTCCTCGGGCCCGTCCCACACGCCGAGCACCTTGACCTTCTCGCCCTGGTCCTTGTCGGTCCACAGCGTCTTGCCGAGGCGGCCGCTATTGTTGGCGATCACGCCCGACGCGGCGGCGAGGATGTGCGGCGTCGAGCGGTAATTCTGCTCGAGCTTGATCACCCTGGCGCCGGGAAAGTCCTTTTCGAACTTGAGGATGTTCTCGACCAGGGCGCCGCGCCACGAATAGATCGACTGGTCGTCGTCGCCGACGCAGCAGATGTTCTTGCGCTCCTGGGCGAGGAGGCGAAGCCAGAGATACTGGACGGCGTTGGTGTCCTGATATTCGTCGACCAGGATGTAGCGGAAGCGCTGCTGATAGCGCTCCAGCACGTCGCGGTGGGTCTTGAGGATCACCAGCATGTGGAGAAGCAGGTCGCCGAAGTCGCAGGCGTTGAGCGCCTTCAGCCGCTCCTGATAGAGATGGTAGAGCGCGGCGCCGCGGCCATTGGCGTAGCGCTCGGATTCGCCCGCGCCGATCTCGGCGGGCGTCAGGCCCTTGTTCTTCCACTCGTCGATCAGTCCGGCGAGCTGGCGGGCGGGCCAGCGCTTCTCGTCGAGGTCTGCCGCGAGGATCAGCTGCTTGATCAGGCGGAGCTGGTCGTCGGTGTCGAGGATGGTGAAGTTGGACTGCAGGCCGACCAGCTCGGCATGGCGGCGCAGCATCTTGGCGCCGATCGCGTGGAAGGTGCCGAGCCAGGGCATGCCCTCCACCGCCGCGCCGACGAGGCGGCCGACCCGCTCCTTCATCTCGCGCGCCGCCTTGTTGGTGAAGGTGACCGCCAGGATCTCGCTGGGATAGGCGCGGCGGGTCCAGAGCAGATGGGCGAGGCGGGCGGTGAGCGCCGCGGTCTTGCCCGTGCCCGCGCCGGCCAGCACGAGCACCGGCCCCTCGGCCGTCAGCACCGCCTCGCGCTGGGGCGGGTTCAGGCCCTGGAGATAGGGGGCGTTGGCATCGGTCTCGACAGGCAGGGTCATCCGCGAACAGGTAGGGAACGCGGGCGGGCGAGGCAATGGCGGATTGCCAGTGGCGCGCGATCCTGGGATCGTCGCGTCCCAACGATCGGGGAGGCGCGAATGGACAGGAAGATGCTTGAGGCGCGGCTCGATCTGCTCAGGCGGGAGCATGCCGCGGGCGAGGAGCGGCTGAAGGCGCTCGATACGCAGATCGCCGAGCAGAAGCGAACGCAGCTACGCTTCGCCGGGGCGATTCAGGTGCTTGAGGAGCTGCTGCGGGAGCAGGGCTGACGGCGGAAACAATATAGGCTGGTATTGGAAACATTTCAGCAATAATATCCCAGCGTCGCCGGGAGGATTCGGCGGCATACTGCCTGTCTGGGGGCTCGGCATGGGGGTTGTTGTTCGAAGCGGCGCGATCGGACTGGCGGCGGGGGCGATCCTCGCTGCCATGCCGGCACAGGGTCAGGCCGTTGCCGCGGCCCAGGCCGCCTATCTGGTGCTGCAGCCGGAAATTCGCGTGAAGACCGAGGAGCGGGCATCGGGCCTGTGGCTGCGCACCTCCGCGACCGTGCGCGGCAGCAACGAAAGCTGGCGGGCCGACGAGACGCGCTCCACCTATGGCTTCTCGCTGCAGAAGGAAGTGATCGGGCATGCCTGGCTGGGCATGAGCGCCTACGCCCAGGCGCCGCGCTTCGATGCCGATCGCGGCGTAGTGCGCGATGCGCGGCACTATGCCGGCGCCCGGCTGAGCTTCGAGGCGTCCGACCATGTCGAGATGGGATTTGCCTGGCTGCGGCGGCTGCGCGGGCGCGGGTTCATGAGCCTGCCCGGCGGCAATCGCGGCATCAAGCCGGGCCCCAAGGCCTATATGCAGGTCCGTTTCTGAAGCGGTTCGTTTCGGCGTGATCCTTCGCCATGTCATGCGTTTGTCATATGGCTGTCACACCCTCCGGCCAGAGGCGCGCATATCATGGCATCACTCGCTCTGGACCAAGCCCCGCCGGTTGATCAACCGCAGCAGGGGCCCCGATTCGACTACAAGACCCATCCCCTCGCCAAGCTGCTCTTCGCGGCGATTATGGTCGGCGGGCTGGCCTTTGCCGGCTGGAGCGTGCTGACCGACACGCACGGGGTGGGGGAGGAGCTTGCCACCGGCGTGTTCCTGTTCCTCGCGCTGGCGCTGCTGATCGCGCTCGGCTTCGAGTTCGTGAACGGCTTCCACGATACCGCCAATGCCGTGGCGACGGTGATCTACACCAATTCGATGCCGGCCCATTTCGCGGTGGTCTGGTCGGGCTTCTGGAACTTCCTGGGCGTGATGCTGTCCAGCGGCGCCGTCGCCTATTCGATCATCACGCTGCTGCCGGTGGACCTGATCCTCAATGTCGGCTCGGCATCCGGCTTTGCGATGATCTTCGCGCTGCTGCTCGCGGCGGTGCTGTGGAATCTGGGTACCTGGTATGTCGGCCTGCCCAACTCGTCGTCGCACACGCTGATCGGCTCGGTGCTGGGCGTGGGCTTCGCCAACCAGCTGATCCAGGCCGGTTCGCGCGGCGGCACCGCCGGCGTCGACTGGAGCCAGGCGCAGAAAGTGCTCACCGGCCTGTGGATGGCGCCGCTGATCGGCTTCTTCGCGGCGGTGCTGCTGCTGCTCGTGATGCGCGCGGTGCTGCGCAACCCGAAGCTCTACACCTCGCCGATGCCGCACACTGCCCCGCCGCTGGGCATTCGCAGCGCGCTGATCTTCACCTGCACCGCGGTCTCGTTCAGCCATGGCTCGAACGACGGCCAGAAGGGCATGGGCCTGATCATGCTGATCCTGATCGGCTGCGCGCCGACCGCCTATGCGCTCAACCGCACGCTGCCGGCGAGCGCGACTCCGGCCTTCGTCCAGACCGCCAATACCGCTTCGGCGGCGTTCGATGCGCATAGCCGCGGATTGCCGGACATGGCACCGGTCCAGGCGCGTGCCGTGCTCACCACCGCGCTTCAGCAGCGCAAGGCGGAGAACCCGCAGGTGTTCGCCGCGCTCGAGGGCCTTTCGAAGGATCTCACCGCCCGCGTCCAGGGCTTCGGCTCGCTGAGCAAGGTGCCGGCGGAAGCCACCGGCAATGTCCGCAACGACATGTATCTGGTGCTCGACTCGACCAAGCTCGTCACCAAGAAACCGGACGGTTTCCAGCCTGCCGAACTGAAGGCGCTGGCCGACTATCAGAAGAGCCTGGAGGCCGGCACGCGCTTCATCCCGCTCTGGGTGAAGATCGTCGTCGCGCTGGCGCTCGGACTGGGGACGATGATCGGGTGGAAGCGGATCGTCGTCACCGTCGGCGAGAAGATCGGCAAGCAGCACATGACCTATGCCATGGGCGCCTCGGCCGAGCTGGTGGCGGCGGGCACGATCCTGGCGGCCGATCGCTTCGGCCTGCCGGTGTCGACCACGCATATCCTTTCCTCGGGCGTCGCCGGTGCTTCGGTGGCGAGCGGCGCGGGCCTGCAGGCTCGCACGGTGCGCAACCTGGCGCTGGCCTGGCTGCTCACCCTGCCGGCGGCGATGCTGCTCTCGGGCGGCCTCTATTGGCTGATGCTGACCGCGGTGAAGACGTTCGGGCTCTGAGCGGCAGCTCAGCCGGTTCTGATCCACCGCGACTTCAGCGGGGCTGCCGCGCGAACCGCAGGTTGCGGGCCCCGTTCGCCCAGGCGGCAACGCCATCGACCTTGCCGTCAGACGCGCGCGTGAAGACGAAACTGGTCGTGCCGCGCAGCCGCGTGGTGAAGCCGTCGGCGAAACTCGGCGTCAGCGGCCATTCGATCCCGAATGGCAGGCGCATGACCAAGGCGTGCCCCCGCCGCACGACCGAGATGCGCGTGTCCAGTTCAGGGCTATAATAGGTACCGACATAGGCAGCGAGCGCGGCATCGCCGTTTCTGGCTGGCGCGACCGCGATGAAACGCTGGCGCATCGGGCCGCGCTCGATCGTGAGCGCGGTCGGCTTCCCGTTGCTCCTGACGATGTGCACGCGATCGCCGTCGGCGCGTCGAAAATGATCGCCCTCGCCGGGTATCAGCGCCTGGGACGCACCCTGTCGCAGCATGAGTTCCCCATCGACGAGCCTGGTTTCGACCAACTCGCCGGTGACGTGACTGCGGAAAAGGCCCTGATACGACGCCAGGTCGCGACGAAGGGTCGCGGCGGCCGGGGCGAGCGCGGACGGTGCGGGTGCTGCGACGTCCGCGCCGCGATGGCCGGCGGCCTGGAGCGCGCGTGCCGCTATCTTCTCGCCCAGGCCGACCGGATCGATGTCGCCATTGTTGCAGAGCAGCGCGACCGAGACGCGCCTTTCGGGATAGCGGCCCAGCCATGCCTTATAGCCGCCGGTCGAACCACTATGGGAGACGAGGCGCAGCCCATGCGCGCGCGTGACTTCAAGACCCAGGGCGTATTCGAGCGCGACGCCATCCCGCAGGTTCCCCGGCGATTGCAGGGCAGCCGCCAGGGCCGGACCACCGGGGAGCCGGGATGGGTCATCGAGGAACGCGTTCCAGCGCAGCAAATCTCCGATCGTGGTGAGAAGCCCGCCATTTCCGTAGACATTGGTGAAGGGCATGTTGGCGACGAAGCCGCCATCGGTCGCGGCATAGGCCGTTGCCCGTCCCGGAACCACCGTGCGGAAATCCTCCCGCCACCGGCTGCGGGTCATGCCGAGCGGCTGGAACAGGCGTTCGCTGGTGAAGCGCTGGAGGCTCTTGCCGCTGACGCGTTCGACGATGATCGCGGCCAAGACGTAATTGGTATTGGTATAGAGGAACTCCGCGCCGGGCGCGAAATTCAGCCCCTTCTGGCGCGAGGCGAGGTCGAGGATCGTGCCCTGGCCATGCACCTGAGTTCCGGGGCCCCTGCCGGCCAGGGCCAGCAGGCTCCATTGCTCGCGCAGCCCGCTGGTGTGGTTGAGCAGGTGTCGGATCGTGATCGGGGTCCCATAGTCCGGCATTTCCGGCAGGTAGCGCCTGATATCGTCGTCGAGCGTCAGCTTCCCGTCCTGGACGAGCAGTAGCATCGCGGCGGCGGTGAACTGCTTGGCCAGCGAACCGGTCTCGAAGACGCTGTCCGCCGTGATCGGCACCGGATGTTCCAGATCGGCCATGCCATGGCTTTGCATAAGCGGCGCCGCTCCGGCGATCACGACACCCGCCGCGCATCCGGGGCCCGTCGGCGCGATCGAAGCGAAGTCCGCATCTAGATCAATTGCCGGCCGATCCTGCGGGGATGTCACGGGGGAAAGGCCCGTGCTCTCCGTAGTGGCGCTCCGGGCGGACGAGGCGGTGCTTGCAAGAAGGCATGAGAAGGCGATGACGAAACGGGCAAGATGCATTGAACTCTCCGATGAACGCGCGACCGATCAAGCCAGGTTCCGTCGGCAGGCCAACCTCGAATCGGTGAACGTCCCGTGCCAGCGGTGAACGACGACGGCCGCCGGCGTCACCAGGGCTGCTATCGCCGCACGAACTTCTGCACGCGCTGGCCGGCGATATCGACGACGTAGAGATTGCCGGCGCGGTCCGCGGCGATGTCGTGCGCGATCCGGAACTGGCCGTCCTGGTTGCCGATGCCGCCGAAATGCGCGACCTCGCGACCGTCCAGGCCGGCGATGGTCACGCCGTCATGATCCGGCACCTTGCCCGAATTCGTGCCCCCGTCGAGGATGGCGATGCGGCGACCGGGCAACAGCGCCAGACCGAATGGGCGGCCGATCGAGGGGGATTTCCATTCGGCGAGATAGCGGCCCTTCCCGTCGAACAGCTGGACGCGGTCGTTGGCCCGGTCGGCGACATAGACGCGATGCCCGGCGTCGATCGCGAGCGCGTGCGGGATGTCGAACTGGCCCGGGCCGGTACCGCGCGTGCCCCATTGGAAGAGCAGCCGTCCGTCGGCAGCGAACTTCATCACGCGCGAATTGCCATAGCCGTCGGCGACATAGAAGCTGCCGTCGGCGAGCGGCGCGACATCGGTGGGGCGATCGAAATGCGTCGCATCCGCGCCGGCGACGCCGCGCTCGCCGAGGGTGCGCAGCAGCGTGCCGTCGGGGGTGAGCTCGAAGACCTGGTTCGATCCGGTATCGGTGATCCAGACATGGCCATTCGGGCCGATGCTGATGCCGTGCGGGACCACGAACAGTCCGGCGCCCCATTCGCGCAGCAGCCTGCCGGTGGCGGCATCGAACACTGCGACCACCGGTTCCTTCAGCGTCGCGAGCCCCTTGGCATCGGTGCCGCGATTGCCGCGGTGGAGGACGAATACCTCGCCCTTGCCGCTCACCGCCACGCCCGAGCACGGGCCGAACAGGCGGCCCGGTGGCAGGACCGGCCAGCCATGGACGACGGCATAGTGCGGCGCCGGCGCCGTGGAGGCCAGGAGCAGCGGGGCGAGGACCGCCAATCTGATGCTGCGCATGCCGACCTCCCGTTCGTCCCGGGAGCCTATCCTCACCGCCGACCCGGCGAAAGCCGGAATGGCGATGCCCTCAGAGCCGCTTCAGGCCCAGTTCGAACAGGTGGGTCGCCAGCTCGATGCTGAACTTGAAGCCCTGGCCATCGGCGCGCAGATCGGCCTTCAGATGGTCGATCGGGTTCCAGAATGCCACGACGAAGCCCGCGAGCACAGCGAACAACACGGCATAAGCCAGCCGTCTTCCCGCCGATTCGCGCATCGCCCGTCTCCCTGGTCCGGTCGCTGAGGTGGCGCACCGGTACGCGGGCGAAACTGTCCTGCCGATGAACGGGCTTTCCCTTTGCGCCGGATCGATCCAAGGAGGAGGCAAAAGGGGAGAGGGCATGACCAAAGCCGCCGCATCGCACCGCCGCATCCTGTTCGCCAGCCTGGTCGGCACCTCGGTCGAGTTCTACGATTTCTATATCTACGCCACGGCGGCGGCGATCGTCTTCCCGGACCTGTTCTTTCCCGCCAGCGAGCCCTGGATTCGCCAGCTCGCCAGCTATGCGAGCTTCTCCGTGGCCTTCTTCGCGCGGCCGCTGGGCGGGCTGGTGTTCGGCCATTTCGGCGACCGGATGGGCCGCAAGTCCACGCTGGTCGCCTCGTTGATGCTGATGGGCATCTCGACCGTGCTGATCGGCTTCCTGCCCGGCTATGCGATGCTCGGCTGGATGGCGCCACTGCTGCTCTGCCTGCTCCGTTTCGGCCAGGGGCTGGGGCTGGGTGGCGAATGGGGCGGGGCGAGCCTGCTCGCGGTGGAGAATGCGCCGCCGGGCTGGGCCAATCGCTATGGCAGCTTCCCGCCGATGGGCGCGCCGGTGGGGTTCATCTTCGCCAATGGCTTCTTCCTGATCCTGGGTGCGGTCATGGACGACGCGCAGTTCCGCGAATGGGGCTGGCGCCTGCCATTCCTCGCCAGCGCGGTGCTGGTGTTCCTCGGCCTGTGGGTGCGTCTGAAGATCACCGAGACGCCCGAGTTCGTCGCCGCGACCGAGAAGGAGGCCCCGCCCGCCGTGCCGATCGGCGAGCTGTTCCGCACCAGCGCCCTTGCCACCTTCGCCGGCACCGTCGGGACGGTCGCCTGCTTCGCGCTGTTCTACATCTCGACCGTGTTCATCATCGGCCATGGCACCAAGACGCTGGGCTATGATCGCGAGACCTTCCTGGCGGTGGAACTGCTCGCGATCCTGTTCATGGCCGCGGGCATCGTCACGGCGGGGATCAGCGCGGACAAGCGCACCGCCAACGCGGTGCTGATGTTCGGCTGCATCTTCACCATCCCGGTCGGCATGGCGATGGCGCTGCTGGTGGTGCCGGGATCGCTGGCGAGCGTCGCGGCCTGGCTGGCCTTCGCGCTGTTCGTGATGGGCTTCGTCTATGGGCCGCTGGGCGGCTGGCTGCCCAGCCTGTTCCCGGCGCGGGTGCGCTACACCGGCGTCTCCGTCACGTTCAACCTGGGCGGCATCCTGGGCGGCGGGCTCACGCCGCTGATTGCCGAGACGCTGGTGAAGCAGGGCGGGCTCACCTGGGTCGGCTACTATCTCGCCGGGGCGGGATTGCTTAGCCTGATCGGCCTGATTCTCGTAAGAGACAAGTAACCGACTTCGTCCCGTCATCTTCGATCAATACTGCGCCTCCCGAACCGGGGGATTCCAAAGATGATCGGCAGACGTAGACTTATCGGTGGCGGCGTGACGCTGGCGGCCATGGCGGGCCGGGCATTGGCGGCGCCGGATCGCGCGCCGGTGGTCAATCGCATCATGCTGACCGAAGGCCGGGTTTGGATGGCGGCCAAGATCAACGGCAACGGGCCGTTCCTGTTCATCGTCGATACCGGCGCCACGCTGAGCTTCATCGAGGACGCCTTCGCCAAGGCCCAGCGGCTGGAGCGGGTCGAGCATTCGGGGCACATGGTCGGCTATGGCGGCAAGGTGGCCGACTATAGCTGGTATTCCGCCAGGGAAGTGATGCTGGCCAACGGTATCCGTTTCCGCAACATGCTGTTCACCGGCGTCGGCAAGCGCGCCTCGCCCGATGCAGTGGGCAGTTTCGGCGTGGGATTGTTCATCAGCTACGACAGCGACTTCGATTTCATGAAGGGCGAATGGCGCGCCTATCTCGACGGGCGGCCGAACTTCGACGGATTGACCAGGCTGCCCTCGCGCCTGAGCAAGGAAAACGACGTGCCGCGTATCGAAGTGGATGCTTCGATCGATGGCTTCGAGGGCGATTTCATCGTCGATACCGGGGCGCCGGGCATGACGATGAACGGCCGCGCCGCCGCGAAGAGCGGCCTATGGGCAAGCGACAGGCCCTATGCGGTGAGTACGGCCCGCGGCCTTGGCGACGGCGGCCATATCCGGACCCGTATCTATCGCGCCGAGCGGATCAAGGTCGGGCCCTTCGTGTTCCAGGACCTGCTGGTGACCGTAGACAAGCCGGGCACGCTCAGCGAGGGGCGCAATGACGGGCTGCTCGGCCTGAGCATCCTCTCGCAGCTCCATCTGACCACCGATGTCTCGGCGGGGCTGCTCTATGCCACTCCGAACGGTGCGCAGCGGCTCCGCCAGGGCTATCCGCTCGGTGCGCTTGGGCTCGAACGGGAGGATGGCCGCATCGTCGTGGACGATATCGGTGCCGGCAGCCCGGCGGCGAAGGCGGGCATCCGCCGGGGCGACATCATCGTCGGCGGCGATATCGGCGCGATCCTGCGCGCGGCCGATGGCGCGCCGGGCAAGCAGGTATCGCTCAAGATCGAGCGTGGCGGCGTGCAGCAGGACATCAGCTATACGCTGGCGCCCTGGTTCTAGCGCTCAGGCGGCAGGCGCGGCGCGCAGCAGCGTGAGCCGCGCCTTGCCGTGCACCCGGCTGACGTCCGCGACGAAGCCGGCCACGTCGGGCACTTCGTCGCGTGCCGTCTCGATGCTGATCCAGGTGGCCGGACCCGCCCAGCCGAGCCGCCCGAGCTTGTCGAGCGCGACGCTGCCCGCGCCGGTGCCATAGGGCGGATCCATCAGGATCAGGTCGAGCGGCGCGCGGGCAGGACCGAGCGACAGGACCGAACCGGCGCGTACTTCCGCGGCTTTCGTACCCAGTTTGGCGATATTGGCACGCAGCGCATCGAGCGCCGCCCGATCCTGTTCGACGAACAGGCAGGAGGCCGCGCCGCGCGACAGGGCTTCCAGCCCCAGCGCGCCGGAGCCGGCGAACAGATCGGCCACCGCCAGCTCCTCGAAGCTGCCGAGGCGGCTGGCGAGCATCGAGAAAAGCGCCTCGCGCGTGCGGTCCGCAGTGGGGCGGGTGGTGTCTCCCCTGGGCGCGACGAGCGGGCGGCCGCGCCATTCCCCGGCGACGATCCTCATTTGCGGGTCCTTGGCGGGCGGGCGGGCTTGCCGCCGCCGGGCCGCGCGCGGCCGCCGGCGGGCCCGGGACGTCCGGTGCCCTTGCCGGGCCCGCGCGGACCCTTGGGCCGGTCGACGAAATCGCCGGGGCGCGGCTCCTGCGTCTCGCGGTGCGCGCGTGCGCGAGCGGCGCGGGCAGGCTTGGCGACGCCGTCCTCGCGCGGCTTGCGAGGACCGGGCTTGCCGGACGGGCGGGGCCGCTCGATCGCGATCTCGTCCTTCGCCCGGGGCGTGACGCGGGCAGTGAAGACCGGCTTCTTCGCCTCTGGCTTCTCGATCTTGCGGCGGCCCTCGGGCTCCCGGCCGCCCGGCGCGGGGACCGGGCTGGGCCGGGGCGCCGGCTCGACCGCGCGCGAGCGGACTGCGAACTGCAGGTTCGAGGCTGCCTTGCCGCCGCCTGGCCGGGACAGCACGGTGCGGAAGGTGATCAGGTCGTGCTGGCGGATCTCGTCGACATCGCCCGCAGGCATGTCGCCCAGCCAGAAGGGGCCGTAGCGGGTGCGGATGAGCCGGTTCACCTCGAGCCCCAGATATTCGAGCACGCGGCGCACTTCGCGGTTCTTGCCTTCGGTCAGGGTCATCTCGATCCACACGTTCGCACCGGTGCGCCGCTCGATATTGGCGTTGATCGGGCCATAGCGGACGCCTTCGATCTCGACGCCGAGCATCAGCGATTCGAGCTGCGCCTGCGTGACATTGCCATAGGCGCGGGCCCGGTAGCTGCGCTCCACGCCGGTGGCGGGCAGTTCGAGCGCGCGCTTCAGCTCGCCGTCGGTGGTCAGCAGCAACAGGCCCTCGGTACTCAGGTCGAGCCGGCCGACGGGCATCACGCGCGGCAGCCCCTCGGGCAGGTGATCATAGATGGTCGGGCGGCCCTTGGGATCGCGCTCGGTGGTGAGCAGGCCCGCGGGCTTGTGATAGCGGAATAGCCGGGCGGGGGCGGGCGCGGCAACCGGCTTGCCGTCGACGGTAACGCCGCGCAGGGAAGTGAGCAGCGTCGCGGGCGTATCGAGCACTTTCCCGTCGAGCGCGATTCGCCCGTCCACGATCATGCGCTCGATATCGCGACGCGACGCGATTCCGGCACGGGCCAGCAGCTTGGCGATGCGCTGCGCTTCTTTGGTATTGGATGATGACACTTGGGCGATATAGCGATTGTGGCGGTCGCTTCAAAAATTATTGCGCCCTCGAAAGGGATTGGCGCGTTGGCGCCTCGGGTTCAGTGACTTGGCGGGTTTTCAGGCGAGATGATGTTCGGGCGGAAGAAGCGGCGGATCGAGCGGTTGCTGGTGGTGGAGGACGAGCCGCTGGTCGCCTTCGACACGGAACATTTCCTGACGGGCGAAGGCTTCGCGGTGGCGGCGACGGTGGATACGGTCGCCGAGGCGCTGCGCGTGATCGCGGCGGACGCCGGGCTGGACCTGGTGCTGGCGGACGTGAGCCTGGCCGATGGCAGCGGCGTGGAGGTCGCGCGGGCGGCGCAGGGGCGCGGGCTGCCGGTGCTGTTCGTGACGGGAAGCTTTCCCCAGGAAGCGCGGGCGCTCGCGGCGGGATGCCTCGCCAAACCCTATCCGCAGCGCGACCTGCTCGCGGCGATCACCGCGATCGAGGCAGTGCTGGAGGGAACCAGGGCACCCAGGCGGCTGCCGGGCAGCTTCAGCCTGTTCCTGAGCCCTGCCTAGTAGCGCAGCAGGATAAGCGCTGCGGCGACGACGATGGTCCAGCTTACCGCGCCGATGCCGAGCGCGATCAGCAGCCCGGAGCCGCGCGGCAGGCGGGGTTCGTCGCTGAGGTCGAGCAGTTCCTTGGGCGGCAATCGAAGCGGCATCGGGCGATCCTCTCGAACTACCTCATAGGTAGGCCGGAGGCCGGGCACGCGAAATCCTGAGGAATTCCTCTCCGGATTCTACCGGATCCGGGCATTCACCGCATCGTGGAAATGGCGGATGCCGAGCTCGAGGGTACCGAGCGTCACCCGCTCGATCGCGCCCGAGGCGAGGCCCTGCTGGCCCAGCTCGCAGGCGCGGAAATCCTCCGAGGCGAAGACTCCGCCGTCGAGCAGTTCCCAGCTGCGCTCCCAATGGGCGAGCGCTCTTTCGCTGGCGGGCGGCTCCGGGATCAGCATGAAATCCTCGACCAGCACGCACCCTTCGGACTGGGGCATCAGCACCATCAGGTTGATATAGTCGGGGCTCACCACCAGCACCGTGCCCGGAAACATCTGATAGGTATAGGTGATCGCCGCGCGCAGCGTTGCCCAGTCGCTGGAGGAAAGCGCCGCGAGCGCGGCTTCGCGCCCCACTGCCGAGCGCTGGTGCGGGCCGATGGTGTCGGCAGTGGAGACGCCGTCCTTGAAGAAGGGCGCGATCGTGTCGGCATGGAGCCGCTGGATGTGATAGCCTTCGAGAAAGGCGTCCATGATCAGCTTCCAGTTCGCCTGCACCCTATGGGTGCGGCGGCGGAACAGGTGCTGGCCGGCCAGGTCGAACGCTTCGAAATCGCGCGCCAGCGTCTCCGCCTCGGCGAAGTCCGCTCCCTCGGCGAAGGAAAACCAGATGAGCCCGCCGGCTTCGTGCGTGGGCAGGCGCTTGAGGCCGTACTCGCCCTTGTCGAGGCCGGGAAAGGTGTCGGGGCGGGGAAGGCCGATCAGCCGCCCGTCGAGCGCATAGGTCCAGGCATGATAGGGGCAGACCAGGCGCCCGCCCTTCACCGGATCGCAACCCTCGACGAGGCGGGTGCCGCGATGCCGGCAGACGTTGAGGAAGACATGCGCCTGGCCCGCCTTGTCGCGCGCGACCAGCAGCGGCTTGCCGAAGCCGTCATGCGGGATCGCCATATTGGGTTCGGGGAGCAACGCGGAGGGCGCGATCACCAGGGGCACGCTTGCGAAGATGCCAGCCTGCTCGGCGGCGAAACGCTCGGCGCTGGTGTAGACCGAGGCCGCGACATGCGCGATCTCGCCCTCGCCGCGCGATCCACCCCTGGCCAGGGCTCCCGCCAATGCCAATTGCCCTTCGGTCGGCGCGTTCATGCCATGCTCTCCTCTGGCCTTCCCGTTATTTTCGGCTAGTTTCCACCCAACACAGCGAGGGTGCAAGGTGAGCGACAAATTGAAAGGCTGGGCGCTGCTGCGCGCGGCGACGCGCAACCGCAAGACGGCGGCGATGCTGGTGCTGGGATTCGCGTCGGGCCTGCCCTTCGTGCTGCTGATCGGCACGCTCAACGCCTGGCTGGGCGAACTCAAGGTGAGCCTCGCCACGATCGGCGTGCTCTCGTGGATCGGCCTGGCCTATGCCTTCAAGTTCCTGTGGTCGCCGCTGGTCGATCGGGCGCGGCTGCCGCTGATCGGGCAACTGGGCCGGCGCCGCTCCTGGCTGGTGCTCTGCCAGGCCGGGCTGGCGGTGCTGCTCTGCGGGCTGGCGCTCACCGATCCGCTGACCGCGATCGGCAGCTTTGCCGGCCTGGCGGTGATCGCGGCCTTCCTCTCCGCGACCCAGGACGTGGTGATCGACGCATGGCGCATCGAGATCGCCGACGAATCGGCGACGGTCGACCTGCTCTCGGCGATCTACCAGCTCGGCAACCGGCTCGCGGCGCTCACCGGAGGGGCCCTGGCGCTGATCCTGGCGGCGCGGCTGAGCTGGCCGACCGTCTATATCGGCTTCGGCGTGGTGATGATCGGCGCGCTGGCGATGACGCTGTTCACTCCCGAGGCCGAGCGCAACGCCGCCGACGAGGCTTCGCCGCTGGCCGGCCATTCGGTGCCCGCGGCGGGCCAGCGCGCCGTCGCGCTGGGGATCGTGGCGGTCTGCTGGGCCTGGGCGATCTACATGCTCGGCAGCTTCATGATCGCGGCGCTGCGTCCGCCGGTGCCCGGCGTGCCGGCGCCGTCGGCCGGGGTGTTCACCCAGGTCTGGGGGCCGTGGATCATCGTTGCCACCGTCATCCTGCCGGCACTGGTCGCGGGCTGGACCAACCGGCTGCCGCGGCAGGTCGAAGGCCCGGATCCCGCGCCGAGCGCGCTGCGAGCCGCCGCCAACCACAGCTATCGCGCGCTGATCCTGCCGCTCGCCGAGATCGTCCAGCGGCTGCGCTGGGGGGCGATCCTCGTCCTCGCGCTGATCCTGGTCTATCGGATCGCCGATTCGATCTGGGCGCCGTTCGCCTTCCCCTTCTATCTCGATTTCCTCCACTATACGAACGACCAGGTCGCCTTCGCTTCCAAGGTGTTCGGCGTGATCATGACGATCCTGGGCGTGGCGATCGGCGGGCTGATGCTCGCCTCGATCGGCCGGCTGCCGACCCTGTTGGTGGGCGGCATCGTCGCGGCGGCGTCGAACCTGCTCTATGCCGATCTCGCGCTGGGCGGCCCGTGGATCGACGGGTTCGCGCATCTGTTCCTGCTGGACCATGTCGGCATCGAGCCGCGGATGGTCCGGCTGATGCTGGCGATTTCGGGGGAGAACATCGCGGGCGGGCTCGCGGGCACCGCCTTCATCGCCTATATCTCCTCGATCACTTCGCGCGAGTATAGCGCGGTGCAATATGCGCTGCTCTCCTCGATGACCTTCCTGGTCGGCGCGCTCGGCCGTGCCGCGGTGGGCGAGGCGATCGAGAAGCACGGCTATGCCAACATCTTCTACGTGACTGCCGGGCTCGGCATGATCGCGGTGGTGCTGGTGCTGATCGAATGGTGGCGCCCGGCGCCGCTGCCCAAGGGCGAGCCGATCGTCTCCACGCCCGAGGGCGCGCCGGAAAGCGCGGGCGCCTGATGCCCTATCTGCTGATCATCGGCTTGCAGGTGGCGTGCATCGTCCATCTGATGCGGCGCGGCGGCAACCCGATGTGGGTGACTGCGCTGATCTTCCTGCCCGTGGTCAGCGCCATCGCCTATTTCTTCGTCGAGATCCTGCCTGGCCTGGGCCAGAACCGCCATGTGCGCACGGCGCGCGCCAAGGCGGTGTCCGCCCTCGATCCCGAGCGCGAACTGCGCGCCGCCCGCGATGCGCTCGATCTCGCCGACACGGCCGCCAACCGGCTGCGCGTCGCCGACGCGCTGGCCGGGCTCGGCCGTAACGGCGAGGCGGTTCCGCTCTACCGCGAATCGATCCGGATGACCGCGGGCGAGCCCGATGTGCGGACCCAGGGCAAGCTGGCCGAGGCGCTTTACGAGACCGGCCAGGGCGCGGAGGCGCTGGCGCTGCTCGATGCGGCGCCCGAGCCGCTCGGCCAGAGCGATCGGGATCGCCGGATCCTGTTGCGTGCCAAGCTGCTCGAGCATCTCGGCCGCGCGGAGGAAGCGCTGGAACGCTATGCCGATATCATCACCCGCATGCCGGGCGAGGAGGCGCGCTGCCGCTATGCCGCGCTGCTGATCGCGCAGGGCTGGGATCGCAAGGCTCTTGTGGTGCTCGAGGAAGTGGAGAAACGCATGAAGCGCATGGATCGCCAGCAGCGCGCGGCGGAGGCGGACATGTATCGCTGGGCGACGGATACGCTGGCCGGGCTGCGTTCGAAGGGCGTGACGGCATGAAGAAGCGCTGGCTGATCGTGCTACTGGCACTGATCCTGTTCGCCGCCGGCGGCTGGGTGTGGGGATCGCCCTATTATACGCTGTGGCAGATGAAACGCGCAGCCGAGGCGCGCGACATCGACGCGCTGGCGCGCCATATCGATTTCCCGATGGTGCGGGAAAGCGTGAAGGCCCAGCTTTCGGCGCGGACGGGCGGCGAGGGCGGCGGCATGCTGGGGGCGCTGGTTCGTGCTGGGATCGCCGATACGGTGGTCGATGCGGCGGTCTCGCCCGAAGGGATGCGTTTCATCTTCGCGGCGGCGCCACTGGCCGAGACCCCGCGCCCGGACACGATCAAGCTCAAGGCGAATGAAATGCGCTATCGCCGCGTCGCCTTCGGCCGGTTCCTGCTGACCCGCAAGGACGGGGCGGCGCTGGAGTTCCGGCTGCACGGCGCGAACTGGGTGCTGACCGACCTCAGGCTGCCGCCCGACGCATTTCACTGATCGAGCGCCAGCCCCATATCGGCGAAGCTGTTGGCAAGGGCATGGGCAGTGATCAACACGCCCGTCGCGTCGCGCACGCCGAGCATGTCGGCGAGCAGCACCGCCGAGACCTGGGGCTGGGTGCGCACCCGGCCGAGCACCTGGAGCAGCGCGGACTCCGCCCCGGTCATCCGCGCGCAGCACCAGGGCGCGATCTGGATCGGCCCGGCCGACGTCGCCGACATCTCCTGCATCAGCGCGCGCAGCAGCACCAGCGGGCGCCGGAAGCCCTTGCCGAACGCCGTGACGAAGGCGTGCGCGGTGCAGGCATCATGGATGCCGTGCGCGCCCATCTGGCGAACGCCGAACAGGAGCAGCCGCGCGCCGGGATCTTCGGGCTGGAGTTCGGGCAGGGCGGTGAGCGTGGCACTGACAGTCATGGGGACTCCGATCGCTGTGATCGGAAACTTTGCGCATTCGCTATTGATAGTCAATCGCATTAACAGAAAATGCGATGGCGGCCTGTCGCGGGCGAAGCACGGTTCGCGATGTACCGATGGGACATCCGGGGTTGGGGACAGGGCGCCCATGAACGGGCCGCCGCGCCGTTCTGGGGCGCCGGCAAGGCAGCGGGACCCCGGCGCAAGGCCGGGGTGTCGATGGAAGGATATGAGGCCCTTGGCCTAGGTGGGCAGTTCGCCGTTCGCGTCGAGCACGGTGCCGGCGAGGTACAGCGACCCCATCACCAGCACCACCGGCGCGCCGCCTTCGCGGGCGATGGCGCCAAGGGAATGCGGGACGTCGGGCGCGACCGCCGCATGCGGGATGCCGAGCGCCTGGGCGACTTCGGCGAGGCGCGCGGGGGCATGGTGCTCGTGCCCGGGCACCGGCACTGCGTGCAATCCCGAAGCGAGAGGCGCGAACGGCGCGAGCAGGCCCTGCGCGTCCTTGTTGGCGAGCATGCCGAGGACGAGCCGCACCGGCCGGCCGTGCGCGACCTGTGCCAGCGTGGCGCTCACGGCGGCGGCCGCGGCTTCGTTGTGCCCGCCGTCGAGCCACAATTCGCTGCCGGGGGGCAGGAGATGCAGCAAGGGGCCGTCGCCCAGCTTCTGCATGCGCGCGGGCCAGCGGGCGTTGCGGGGGGCTGCGCCAAGCGCTTCGTCAGGCACGGCCAGGGCCTGCTGGTGCCGCAGCATCGCGATGGCGAGCGCGAGATTGGCGGGCTGGTGCGGCCCGGCAAGGGCCGGGAGGGGCGTCTCCACCGCTCCCCGGGCATCGCTATAGCGGAGCCGGTCGCCGCGCACCTCGAAGTCCCACGCAGCGCCCTGCGCGAACACCGGCGCGCCGGCGGCCGCGACGATCTCGGCGATATGCGGGGCGTAGCGCATCGTCACCAGCGGCACGCCCGGCTTGGCGATGCCCGCCTTCTCCGCGGCGATCTTCTCCAGCGTATCGCCCAGGAACGCCTGATGGTCGATGCCGAGCTGGGCGATGCCGGTCACCGCCGGGCGCGCGACGACGTTGGTGGCGTCGAGCCGACCGCCCAGGCCGACTTCGAGGATCAGCGCGTCCGCCGGCACGCGCGCAAAGCCGAGGAAGGCGGCGGCGGTGGTCACTTCGAAGAAGCTGGCGCCGATATCGCCGCCGGCATCGAGCACTTCCTCGAGCAGCGGGGCGAGCAGGGCGTCGGGGATCAGTTCGCCGGCAAGTCGGATCCGCTCGTTGAAGCGGACGAGATGCGGGCTCGAATAGACGTGCGCGCGCATCCCCGCGGCTTCGATCGCGGCACGCAGAAAGGCGCAGGTCGAGCCCTTGCCGTTGGTGCCGGCGACGTGGAGCACCGGCGGCAGCGCGCGCTGTGGGCTGCCGACGCGTTCCAGCAGGCGAGCGATGCGTTCCAGGCCGAGAATGTCGGCACCCGGCGACAGCGCGCCCAGCCGGTCGAGCTGGCGCTGGACGGCGGGATCGGAGGAGATTGCGTGGTCGGCCATCTACTCCCTCTCTCCGCCTGCAGCGAGAGGGCAGGGGAGAGGGGCCTGGCGAGGACGCAATGCGCTTGCTCCTCTCCCTGACCCTCTCCCCCGAAGAGGAGAGGGAAACCCGCTCACGCCGCCTTCTTCTCCTCGCACAGCAGCCCGATCAGCTGGCCGAGCGTCTCGCGCAGTTCCTTGCGATGGGTGACCATGTCGATCAGGCCGTGCTCGCGATAATATTCCGAAGTCTGGAAGTCGTCGGGCAGCTTCTCGCGGATCGTGTTCTCGATCACGCGGCGGCCGGTGAAGGCGAGCATGGCGCGCGGCTCGGCGATCTGGACGTCGCCCAGCATCGCATAGGCGGCCATCACGCCGCCCGAGGTCGGGTCGGTCAGCACGACGATATAGGGCAGGCCCGCATCGTGGAGCATCTCGATCGCCACGGTGGTGCGCGGCATCTGCATCAGCGAGAGGATGCCTTCCTGCATGCGCGCGCCGCCCGAGGCAGTGAAGGCGATATAGGGCGCGCGCGCCGCGATCGCGGCCTCGACGCCCTGGATGAACGCCTCGCCCACGGCCTGGCCCATCGAGCCGCCCATGAAGGCGAAATCCTGCACGCCGATCACTGCCTTGCGGCCGAGGATCGTGCCCGAGGCATTGAGGAAGGCGTCCTGTTCGCCGGTGCTGGTCCGCGCGGCCTTGAGGCGCGCCGGATAGGGCTTCTGGTCGCGGAACTTGAGCGGATCCTCGGCCACCCTGGGGCTGGGCAGCACGGTGTAGCTGCCCTCGTCGAACAGATACTGGAAGCGCTCGGCCGGGCCGATGCGATCATGATGATCGCAATGCGGGCAGACATGCTGGTTGGCCTCCAGCTCCTTCATGAAGGTCATCTGTCCGCATCCCTTGCACTTGTGCCAGAGATTGTCGGGGGTTTCCTTCTTCGGGGTGAAGGCGAGAACGTTGCGGACGCGATCGATCCAGCTCATGCGACTTCTTTCCTTGCGGCTTCCACGGCCGTCTTGAGGGAGTGGATATAGGCGCGGACGTGCTCCGGCGCATCTACCCCATGTTTTCCGACCAGTTCCACGATCGCCGAACCGACGACGACGCCATCGGCCACCCGGGCGATCGCCTGGGCCTGCTCGGGCGTACGGACCCCGAAGCCGACCGCCACCGGCAGGTCGGTCGCGGCCTTGAGCCGCGCCACGGCGTCTTCGATCGAGGCCTGGGCCGCCTGTTGCAGCCCGGTGATCCCGGCGACCGAGACATAGTAGAGGAACCCGCTCGCGCCCGCGAGCACCGCCGGCAGGCGCGCGGCATCGGTGGTGGGGGTGGCGAGGCGGATCACGTCGATCCCGTTCGCCGCGAAGGGCGCGACCTCGCCGGCCTCCTCGGGCGGGATGTCGACGATGATCACGCCGTCCGCGCCGGCCCGGGCCGCCGCTTCGGCAAAGGCCGTGGGGGTGGGGCGGGTCATGGTGTTGGCATAGCCCATCAGCACCAGCGGCACGTCCGGATGGCGCACGCGGAAGCCCTTGACGATCGCCAGCACGTCGGCGGTGCGAGTGCCCCTGGCGAGCGCGCGCAGGTTCGCCGCCTGGATCGCAGGGCCGTCGGCCATCGGATCGGTGAACGGCATGCCCAGTTCGATCACGTCCGCGCCGCCCGCGACGAGCGCATCGAGGACTTCGCCGGTGGGGCCGTCGCCTGCAGTGACGAAGGTGACGAGCGCGGCGCGATCGGCGGGGAAGGCGGCGGAGAGACGGCTAGCCACGGCGAAGCTTCCCCATTGCGAACATCAGCCCGCCGAACAGCAGCAGGCCGGCAGAAGTGAAAACCGGGAGGCTGCCGAACCAGAGGGCCGCGCTCGCATCGCAACCATGGATGACACAGTCGATACAGTCGCCTGCCTTTGCCCGGGCATCAGGCGCCGCGCTGCAGGCATCGACCCAGGATCCGGCCCAATGCCCCACTACGCCGCCTTGCCGGAGCAGCAGCCACGTCAATCCGAGCCCACCACCAAGAGCCAGCATCACAAGTCCGAGGCGCTTCACAGCTGCACTCCCAGCGCATCGGCCACGGTGAAGATGTCCTTGTCGCCCCGGCCCGAGACGTTGACCACGATGATCTGATCCTCGCGCATTTCCTGCGCCTTGGCTTCCAGAGCTGCCAGCGCGTGCGAGCTTTCCAGCGCCGGGATGATCCCCTCCAGCTTGCAGCAGAGCTGGAAGGCGTCGAGCGCCTGCTGGTCGGTAACGGGCAGATACTCGACCCGGCCGCTCTCGTGCAGCCAGCTATGCTCGGGGCCGATGCCCGGATAGTCGAGCCCCGCCGAGATCGAATGCGCCTCGGTGATCTGGCCGTCCTCGTCCTGGAGCAGATAGGTGCGGTTGCCGTGCAGGATGCCGGGCGCGCCGCCGGTCAGGCTGGCGGCATGCTGGCCGGTCTCGATGCCGTGCCCGGCGGCCTCGACGCCGATCATCGCCACGCCGGCATCGTCGAGGAACGGATGGAACAGCCCGATCGCGTTCGATCCGCCGCCCACCGCGGCGATCAGCAGGTCGGGCAGGCGCCCCTCGGCCTTCTGGATCTGTTCGCGCGCCTCGGTGCCGATCACGCTCTGGAAGTCGCGGACCAGCTCGGGATAGGGGTGCGGGCCCGCCGCCGTGCCGATGATGTAGAATGTGTCGTGGACGTTCGCGACCCAGTCCCGAAGGGCCTCGTTCATCGCGTCCTTGAGCGTCTCGGCGCCGCTCGTCACCGGATGCACCTCGGCACCGAGCAGCTTCATGCGGAAGACGTTGGGCTTCTGCCGCTCGACGTCCTTCGCGCCCATGAAGATCACGCAGGGCAGGCCGAACCGCGCCGCGACGGTGGCGGTGGCGACGCCGTGCTGGCCTGCGCCGGTCTCGGCAATGATCCGCGTCTTGCCCATGCGGCGGGCGAGCAGGATCTGGCCGATGCAGTTGTTGATCTTGTGCGCGCCGGTATGGTTCAGTTCCTCGCGCTTGAAATAGATCTTCGCGCCCCGCCTTTCTCCATTTGGGCCGGGGACGGCGCCTTGGCGATAATGCTCGGTCAGCCGCTCGGCGAAATAGAGCGGGCTCGGGCGCCCGACATAATGCTCCATCAGGTCGTCGAATTCGGCCTGGAAGGCCGGGTCGGCCTTGGCCGCGCGATATTCGCGCTCCAGGTCGAGGATCAGCGGCATCAGCGTCTCGGCGACGAAGCGGCCGCCGAACTGGCCGAAATGCCCGTGCTCGTCGGGAAGATTGCGCAGGCTGTTGGGCAGCGTGGTGGTGTCGGTCATTGCGTCTCTCATGGGTTCGGATGGCGGAGGCTGGCTGGGGAGCTAGCGATCAGCGCCATCGAAATCCGATGCGGACAGGTGCGAACGGCCTCAACATTGCGCCACCGCTTGGAGGAATGCGGCGATCTTGGCAACATCCTTGAGTCCCGGAGCGCGCTCGACGCCGGAGGAGACATCGACCAGCCTGGCGCCGGTGACGCTCGCCGCCTCGCGGACATTGCCGGCGTCGAGCCCGCCGGAAAGCGCCCAGGGCAGCGGCTGGGGAATGTTCTCGAGCAGCTTCCAGTCGAAGCGCAGACCCATGCCGCCCGGCAGCGCGGCGCCGTCCGGAGTCTTGGCGTCATAGAGGATGCGGTCGGCCGCGCCGCGATAGGCTGCCGCCTGGTCGATATCGGCGCGGGCCTTCACCGCCACTGCGGCCCAGACCGGCACCCGCATGCGGATAGCGGCGGCGCGATCGGCGGCGGTCTTGTGGAGTTGCACCGCCTGGATCCCGGTGGCGAGCGCCGCCGACAGCAGCGCCTCGTCGGGATCGACGAACACGCCGACCGTGCCGACATGCCCCGGCACGCGCCGGATCAGCGCCCGCGCCTGGTCCAAGCCCACATTGCGCGGCGAGGGCGGGAAGAACACGAAGCCGACATGGCTCGCTCCGCCGGCAATGGCGGCGTCGAGCGTCTCGGGCGTGGACAGGCCGCAGATCTTGGCGGTAACGGGCATGCGGCAGCCTTAGGGGGATAAGGCCGCGACGTCACCAGCCAGGGCCGCTAAGAAATTCTATGGCCGAACGCATTCTCGTCATCGGATCGCCCGGCAGCGGCAAATCGACGCTCGCGCGCCAGCTCGGCGGGCGGACCGGACTGCCCGTCCATCATCTCGACCAGCTCTACTGGCGGCCGGGCTGGGTCGAGCCGGACGAGGAGACATGGCAGGAACAGGTAGGGGCGCTCGCCGCCGGCCCGCGCTGGATCATCGACGGCACCTATGCCGGCACGCTCCCGGTCCGCCTTGCCGCCGCCGACAAGGTGGTGCTGCTCGACCTGTCGCCGCTGCGCTGTCTCTGGCGTGTGATCCGCAGGATCATCGGCGGCTTCGGCAAGGTGCGCCCGGACATGGCAGAGGGCTGCCCCGAGCGCTTCGACCTAGGCTTTCTCGGTTATGTCCTGCTGTTCCGCCTCAAGACCCTGCCGCGCGTGGAAGCGATGCTGGAAGGCTATTCCGGCGAATTCGCCTGGCTCGGCAATCGTCGCGAGATCGCCAGTTTCCTGAAGGATTTCAGAGGTCCTTGACCAGCACGTCCATGAACAGCGGCGGATCGAGCGGGATCACGAAATCGCGCTTCTCGCCCGAGCTCGCATAGCCGCGGCGCACATAATAGGCGATCAGTTCGGTGCGGGTGTCGATCACCGTCATCTCCATCCGCACGGTGCCGAAGGCCTCCCGTGCGCAGTCCTCCGCCGCCGCGACCAGCCGCTTGCCGAGCCCGCCGGCCTGAAGCAGCGGATCGACGCAGAGCAGGCCGAGATAGGCGAGGCGATCGCCCTTGTCGGTCACCTGGACGCAGCCGATCGGGCCGTTCTCGCCCAGCGCCACCAGCAGCCGCTGGGCGGGATCGGCCAGGATCGCCTCCAGCGTCGCCAGTTCGGTGCGGCTGCCCTCGGTGATCAGGTCGGCCTCATGCGTCCAGCCCCCGCGCGCGGCGTCCCCGCGATAGGCGCGTTCGATCACGGGGTGGAGCGCTGGCAGGTCGTCGCGGGTGGCAAGGCGGATCGTCAGCTTGTCGGGCATGGCGGGCTCTGTCGGATGCCGGGGCTGCTTTGGCAAGCGCCTATGCCGCCGCCCGCGCATCGAAGGCGGCGCGGGACGCCTCGATCCGTCCCAGATTGCGTGCCGCCCAGACCCACACGCCGCAGAAAGCCTCTGCAAGGCTGCCGCCAAGGTCGGTGAGCCTGTACTCCACCCGTGGCGGGATCACCGGATGAACGGTGCGGATCAGCAGCCCGTCGCGTTCCATCTGGCGCACCGTCTGGGTGAGCATCTTCTGGCTGATCCCGCCGCATTCGGCACGCAGCCTGGAGAAGCGCAGCTCGCCATGTTCGGCGAGCGCCTCGAGCACGATCATCGTCCATTTGTCGGCGACGCGGCCGATGATCTCGGTGACGAGCGCTTCCACCCGCGGGTCGAGATCGGGATAGCGATGGGGGTCGTAATCGGCCATGGTTTCCAAAAGGTATGTATGAATATCTTGGGTGCCTACTCCCCAATAGGTACCATGATGCGATATCCAGCGTCCAGGCATTCACGGAAGGGATCCGAACATGGACATGACCGGCAACACCATCCTGATCACCGGCGGCGGCTCGGGCATCGGCCGCGCGCTCGCCGAGGCGCTGCATGCGCGGGGCAACAAGGTGATCGTCTCGGGTCGTCGCGCGAGCGCGCTCGAGGAAGTTGCCGCCGCCAACCCGGGCATCGCCACCGCAACGCTGGACGTGGCCGATGCCGACGACATCGCGCGCTTCGCCCGCGAAATCGTCGCGGCGCATCCGGCGCTCGACGTGGTGCTCCACAATGCCGGGATCATGCAGGCCGAGAAGCTTGTCGCCCCGGGATCGGACCTGGCCATCGGCGAGGCGACGATCGCCACCAATCTGCTCGGGCCGCTGCGCCTCAATGCCGCGCTGCTCCCGCACCTGCTGGCCCGTCCCAAGGCGGCAGTGCTGACCGTCAGCTCGGGCCTGGCCTTCGTCCCGCTCGCGGCCACGCCCACCTATTCGGCGACCAAGGCGGCGATCCACAGCTGGACCCAGTCGCTGCGCCACCAGCTGAAGGGCACCAATGTCGATGTGATCGAGATCGCCCCGCCGGCGGTGGCGACCGACCTGATGCCCGGCCATGCCGAGAACCCCAATTCGATGCCGCTCGCCGACTATATCGCCGAGACCCTGGCCCAGCTGGAGGCGGGTGCGGCCGAGAACCTGACCGAGCGCGTGAAATTCCTCCGCTTCGCCGAGGCGCGCGGGGACTATGCCCAGGTATTCGCCCTGCTCAACGACGGCGCTCACTGATTGCTGGCGACCCAGCTATTGGCGGGCAGGAAGGTGTCGCTCAGGCCGTAATTGCCCGTGCAATAGCGCTTGCAGCCCGCTGACGCGGCCGTGTCGATCCGGGTGACATGGCCGCCGGCGTCGCGCGTCAGGATGAAGTCGATCCTGCACGCGCCGGCGGACCAGCTCGCCTTGGCAGGCGAGGCGAGCGTGGCGATCGCGCCGGCCTCGCCATCGCTGGCCGGCAGCTTGCAGAGCGCCTTGCCCTCGAGATCGCGGTTCAGCGCGAAATCGAACTGGTTCGCGTCGATATGGTTGATCGTCAGCTGGGCGACGTCGGCGGTCTTGTAGCTGGCTTCCCACAGCTCTTCGTTGAAGCTGCGCAGGGAATCGCGCTGGGCGGCATAGTAGCGCTCCACCGAAGCGGGATCGCAGGTCTTGGCGCAGCGGGTGCGCAGGATCTGCTGCCAGTCGCGCTGCTGCCCGCGAAAGCCCTGCTTGTCGAACAGGAGGGCGAGCTTCGCCTTGTAGAGTGCCGCCACTTCGCCATCGAGCGCGCGCAGCTTCGGGCTGGCGCAGATCGTCCTTTCCAGCGGGTGGCTGGCCCTGGCGCAGTCGAAGCTGGCCGATTGCGGCGGAGAGGCAGCGTGAAGACCGAAGAATGCGAGGAAAAGGGCGAAGAGTCCGAAACCCGCGATCCGTATCATCACTGCCTCCTGCTATAGCGTCGCCTCGATCTCGCGTGCGGCCAGGTCGGGATCCTGGGCCTGGGTAATGGGGCGGCCGACCACCAGGATCGAGGCGCCGGCATCGAGCGCGGCGCGCGGCGTGACCACGCGTTTCTGGTCGCCTGCCGTGCCGTTCGCCGGGCGGACGCCGGGAATGACGAAGAAGCCGTCGCGCCAAAGCGCCTTGGCGGCGGCGACTTCGTTGCCCGAGCAGACGATGCCGTCGACGCCCGCCGACCTGGCGAGTTCGGTCAGGCGCATCACCTGCTCGTGCGAATCCGGCTTGAGGCCGACCGAGACCAGGTCGCTGTCGTCCAGGCTGGTGAGCATCGTCACCGCCACCACCTTGGTACCCGCGGGTGCGGCTGCCTTGGCATCCTCCAGCATGGCGCGGCCGCCCGCGGCGTGGACGGTCAGGATCGCGGGCTCGAGCGGGCGCAGCGCCTGGATCGCCTTGGCGACGGTATTGGGAATGTCGTGGAACTTGAGGTCGAGGAAGATCGGCAGGCCGATCTCGTGCATTTCGTGCACGCCGGCACGGCCGTTCGCCATGAAGAATTCGAGGCCGAGCTTGATCCCGCCGACATGCGCCTTCACTCGCGTGGCGATGGCCCTGGCGCGTTCCAGGTCCGGCGTATCGATCGCGACATAGACCGGGCTCATAGCGGATCTCCCAGCGGCAGCGCCGTCTGGGGCGGGATCGGCACGGGCATGGGGACGGCCGCCGGCTCGGGCATCGCGTTGATCGCACGCAGATCGTTCAGGGCGCGCTCCAGCCCGGTGATCCGCTGGCGCATCCGCCAGCGCAGCGCATGATAGGCGAGCAGCACGGGCAGCAGCCCGGCGAGGAAGACGAGGATCAGCAGCAGCGGCAGGCTGAAATCGGCAATGAGGCCGCTCCACAGGTGCACGTTCACGCGTTCGTCGCCATTGTAGATCACGAAGCCAGCGACGAGGCCGCCCAGCAACAGCCAGAACAGCACCTTCAGAAACCGCATCCCTCTCCCTTCCTGCGTGAGGCGGGGACAGTTCTATGACGCGCGGGCCAATTTGGCCATAGCGGACGCGACGGTCACCCGATCTCCGCCCGCAATTCCGCGAACAGCCCGGGGATCTTCGTCAGGCGCTTCTCCTCTTCGTCGAGGATGGCGTGGAAGGCCCGGCGCTTGATCGCCGCGGCACGGTCCTCGGGCGGGCGCGTCGCGGGATCGAGCGTCGAGAGCACGATGTCGATCAGCCGGTCGGCGCCGTGCAGTCGACCCCAGAGATAGTCGTTCTCGCGATAGGCCCGGCTGAAGAACGCGCCGAAACTGTTGAACTGGATCCCCTTCAGCGTCGCCTCGGCGCCGCCGGCCCGGATCGCCGTCGCGTCGTCCGGGGCGATGCGGTCGACCCGGATCGGATCGAACTCGTCCACGCCCTCGCCCTGCAACAGGGGCAGCGTGGCGATGTCGTAGAAGGGAAAGCCCAGATGCGCGAGGAGGAGCGGACGGCGCAGGTCCTTCGCGAGCGTGCTCAGCCCTTCCGCCAGCCGCGCGTCGGTCTCGCCGTCGAGCTTCTTCAGCTGCATCCGCTCGGCCAGCCGGTCGAGGATCGGCCCGGCATCGTCGGTCATCATCCGGACTTCGTCGCGCAGGTCCGCATAGGTGTCGGCGCGCTTGAGCTCGAGATAGGCCGCGAGCGAATCATAGATCGCCTCGCGCATCGGGCGGAGCACGCCATGGCTCGTCGGCAAGTCGACTTCGGTGAGCCGGCGGGCGAGCAGGCGCAGGCGGCGGATGCGGAAGCCCAGGTCGTGGGCGCGCAGGAATTCCAGCGTCTCGGGGGAGGCGCCATAGGAAAGCGTCGCGCCGAACCGATCCGCCCCGCGCGACTGGACCGTGGCGGCCAGCGCCTCGCGGATCTCGTGCAGCCGCTCGGGCCCGTGCCGTTCGCCCACCGTGTAGAGCAGCCGCGCCGTGCGATCGATCGCACCCTCCACCTTCAGCAGGCCATAGGCGGTGTGGCCATAGCCGGCCTTGGCCGCCGCGGCGACCTGCGCGCGGCGGCGCCAGGTCGCGAGCCGCTTGGGCGTGGGATAGTCGAGCCACAGCGTATAGCCGAACAGCGCCTCGACCTGGGTCTCCACTTCGGCGCGGATTTCGGCGACGATGGCGAGCATCCGCTCGATCCGGTGCGAGCGCCGGGCGATCTCGTCGAGATTGTCGCGGATCGGCTGCTCGCGCGGCAGCTCGGAGAGCGCGCCGATGATCGTGGCGAAGAAGCCGGGCTTCTTGTCCGCCTCGGCGCCATAGAAGTCGAAGCGGAAATTGGGGAAGGGATCGACGAAGATGAAGCGCCGGTCGACCTGGCGCCGGGCCGGCCGCTCCTTGAGCGCTTCCATGGCCGGGCGGAAGGGCGCGTTGGCGAGCACCGATCCGTCGATCAGGATCGCCTTCTCGCCGCGGCTGTCCGCCCATTGGCGCGGCAGAACGCGCTCCAGAAAGGCATCGCGCTGCGGCCAGGCCTGTTTCCGCTCGGCGAGGAGATCGTCCATCTCGCCCACCGTCATCGGCGGGAAGGCGCCCGGGAAGCTGGAGGTGGCCCGCGCCGCGAAAGTGAGGCTGGCGGCGTCGGCGAAGCGCTCGCCGGGCAGGCCGTGATCGGTGAAGGAGAAGACCAGCCGGTGCTCGTTCTCGATCACCGAGCTGGGCGAATTGAGCCGCAGCGCCTCGGGATGGCCGCGAAAATCGGTGACGGTGACGAACAGGTCCAGCGGCTGTCCATCGGGCAGCAGGCGCTTGTCCCGGGGGCCCTTGGCCATGGCGGCGAAGGCATCGAGGATGGTGTTGGCCAGCCGCTTGCCGCCAAAGGGCGGCTCGAACCAGCGCGAACGGACGAAATGTTCGAGCTTCAGGCGCACTTCGTCGCGCGCCTCGGCCTCCACCGTCTCGTCCACTGTCTTGGAACGGTTGGCGACCAGCCAGGCGATCGGCACCGCCCAGATCTTGGCGAAGCGGTGCGACGGGCGCTGGCGCGGCTCGAGCAGCGCCTCGACGTCCGCATTGTCCATCCACAGGTCGGTCAGCGGATCGAGCGACTGGCCGGTGGCGATCGCCTGGGCCAGGAACACCGTGTTGATGCCTCCTGCGCTGGCGCCGGCGAGGATATCGACGAGCACGCGCAGGTTGACGCCCGACGTCTCGCGAATCTCCTCGATCAGCTCGCGATACACGTCGGGCCGTCCGTCCGCCCCGTCGCGCTCGGCACAGCTGGCGCGGGCGAGGCGCCAGACTTCCTTGGTGATGCCGTGCATGTACACGGCCAGGCTGATGCCGCCGTAGCAGACGAGCGCGAGGCGCAGTTCCTTGTCGCGGGTTTCGGTCATCAGGCCTTTTGCAGTGTCGCCCAGATGGGCAGGTGATCGGAGGCAGTACGCGCCTGGAGGCTGTCGTGCACCCCGGCATCGGTGATGGTCAGGTCCGGGCTCGCCATGATCCGGTCGAGCCGGGCCACCGGGCGCCGGGCATGGAAGGTCTTGCCGGTGGCGGCGAAGGCGAAGTGGCCGGCAAAGTCGCGCAGGCATCCGGACTGGGCGCTCCACTCGTTGAGGTCGCCCATCAGGATCGTCGGATATTGGTGCGTGCTCGCCTGGAGATGCGTGATGATCGCATGCGCCTGGCGCCGCCGCCACAGGCCGGACAGGTCGAGATGCATGCCGACCACCCGCACCACCGGCCCGCCGGCCAGGCGCAGATCCGCCATCACTGCGCCGCGCGGCTCCAGTGCCGGCAGGTGGATCGCTTCGCAATCGAGAATCTGCGCATCCTTGCGCACGAGCAGCGCGTTGCCGTGCCAGCCCATCGAGCGCGCCTTGGTGCCGAGGGGGACGGGCTTGTAGTCGCTATGCTCGGCGAGCAGATGCTGCGTGAGCACCGCCGAACGCTCGCCGAAGCGGCGATCGGCTTCCTGAAGCGCGACGATGTCGGCATCGATCTCGCACAGCACCTGCAGCGTGCGCTCGGGACGCCGCCGGCGGTCGGTGCCGATCGACTTGCGCATATTGTAGCTGGCGACCTTGATCATCGGCGCCCCTTATCGCGGGGCTTGCGGAACATGTGCAAGGGCCTCAGCTCGGATGCGCCTCGGCGCTGCCCTGGCTGGCCGCTTCGTGGGCAGCCGCCACGAGCCGGCGGCCGGTCTCCTCCGCGGCGCGTGGCGTCATCGCGATGGCGACCCCGTCGGGGCCGTCGAGCAATACCACGCCCTGTTCGGCGGTCGCGACTCCCGGATCCTCCGCGGGCTCGGCGGGCGAGATCTTCTGTCCCATATTTTCTCCGTTCGCCATTTCCCGCCAAGGCAAGGCGGGGAATTGAGGACAAACTCGGGTGAACGGGAAAATATCCGGGAGCCGCGAGGAAGATCGCGGATCTCAGCGACCGCCGGCTTCCAACAGGCGGCGCGGGGCGGCAAGTTCCCAGCTGCGCGCGATCCGGTCGCCGACGAAATCCCAGTCGATATCCGGCCCGGCGAGCGAGAGGCCCACCCAGCCGACGCCGAAATAGGCGACCCTGGAATAGGTTTCGGGCGCGATGTCGATCAGGTTGGGCCCTTCCTCGTCATCGGCGGTCTTCACCGCGACGATGGTGCGGCCGTCGCCATGATGATCGTGACGGAACTGGGCGAATTGCTTGCCGGCCACGAAGAAGGTCGGCTGGCCGTGGCTCGGGCGCTCCTCGGCTTCGGGAAGCTCCAGCGCGATCGCGCGGACCCGGGCAAGGGCGGTGTCGGGATCGGGGCTCAGCCTTGCAGGTTCTTGGGGCATAGGAACTCGGCGACTATCCGTGGATAGAGCCGATGTTCCTCCTTCAATACCCGTTCGGCAAGGCTTTCCGCCGTATCGCCGGGCAGGATCGCCACTTCGGCCTGGCCGAGCACTTCGCCGCCGTCCAGCTCCTCGGTGACGATATGGACCGAGACGCCGCCATGGCTGTCACCCGCTTCGATCGCGCGGGCATGGGTGTCGAGCCCCTTGTACTTGGGCAGCAGCGAGGGGTGGACGTTGAGGATCCTGCCGCGCCAGCGGGCGACGAAATCGTCCGAGAGCAGGCGCATATAGCCGGCCAGCGCGATCGCCTCGACGCCGGCCTCGCGCAGGGCCGCGTCGATCCTCGCCTCATATTCAGCCTTGGCCATGCCCCTGGGGCTCTGCGCGAAGGTGGCGACACCCTGTTCGGCGGCCCAGGCCAGGCCCTCGGCCTCGGGCTTGTCGCTGGCGACGAGCGCGACTTCATAGGGGCAGTCGGGCGCCCGCGCCGCCTCGACGAGCGCGGCCATGTTGGAGCCGCGCCCGGAAATCAGGATACCGAGCTTCCTACGCATTATGCGTGGCGGACCAATCCGAACGCGCGCTCCAGACTTCGGTGGGGCCGAACACGGTGCAGCCGCGCTCGCCCGCTTCGACGGTGCCGATCGCGAACACTTCCTCGCCCGCCGCGTAGAGCGCGTCCTTCACCGATTCCGCCAGTTCGGGTGCCACCACCGCGACCATGCCGATGCCGCAGTTGAAGGTGCGCGCCATCTCCTCGGGCTCGATATTCCCCTGGGCCTGCAGGAATGCCATCAGCCGGGGCAGGGGCCAGGAGCCGGCATCGATCTTCGCATGGCAACCCTGGGGCAGCACGCGCGGGACATTCTCGAGCAGGCCGCCGCCGGTGATGTGCGCCAGGCCGCGGACATTGCCCTTGCGAAGTTGCGGAAGCAGGCTTTGCACATAGATGCGCGTCGGAGCCATCAGCGCGTCGAGCAGGATCACCTCCTGATCGAACAAGGCGGGGCGGTCCATCTTCCAGCCCTTGTCCGCGGCGAGGCGGCGGACCAGCGAGAAGCCGTTGGAATGTACGCCCGTGGAGCCCAGGCCGAGCAGCACGTCGCCCGGCCGGATCGCGCTGCCGTCGAGCAGCCGGTCGCGCTCGACCGCGCCGACGCAGAAGCCGGCCAGGTCGTAATCGCCCTCGGCATACATGCCCGGCATCTCGGCAGTCTCGCCGCCGATCAGCGCGCAGCCGGCCTGGCGGCAGCCCTCGGCGATCGAGGCGATCACGCGCTCGGCCGTCTCCGGCACCAGCTTGCCACTGGCATAATAGTCGAGGAAGAACAGCGGCTCGGCGCCCTGGACGATCAGGTCGTTGGCGCACATCGCGACCAGGTCGACGCCGACGCCGTCATGCGCGTCGTGATCGATCGCGAGCTTGAGCTTGGTGCCCACGCCGTCGTTCGCCGCGACGAGCAGCGGATCGGTGAATCCCGCCGCCTTCAGGTCGAACACGCCGCCGAACCCGCCCAGATCGGCGTCGGCGCCGGCGCGGCGCGTGGACTTGGCGAGCGGGCCAATCGCGCGGACCAGCGCGTTGCCGGCCGCGATCGAGACGCCCGCCTGGGCATAGGTATAGTTCTTCTGGTCGCTCATGCGGGGCGCTTAGCGCCATCTTCCCACTCCGTCATCTCAATATCCGTCGTGTTCGCGAAGGGGGCAGTAACGCCACATGTTACATCTGCGCTTGGATTTCCCCGCTCGCTTCGCCAAAAGGGCCGCTGCATGACCCTTGCCCGCAAATCCCTCACCATCGGCATCGCCTCCGCGCTCGCGCTTGCGGGGCTGGGCGCCGTGTTGGCCGAGGGCGACGGGAAGAGCGGCGGCGGCAGCGCCGTGCCGATCGACGCCTCGGGCAGCTTCGAGGTGTCGGGCGTCGATGTCGACGTGAAGGGCAAGGACGCCGATGCCGCCCGCTATGGCGGCTGGCGGCTCGCCCAGCGCAAGGGCTGGGAGATGCTGTCGCGCAAGCTGACCGGCAAGGCTTCCACCATGTCCGATTCGGCGCTCGATTCGCTCGTCACCGGCATCGTCGTGGAAAAGGAGCAGATCGGCCCGACGCGCTACATCGCGCGCCTCAGCGTGCTGTTCGATCGCAACAAGGCGGGCGGCATCCTGGGCGTCTCGGTGGCGGTGAACCAGTCGCCGCCCATGCTGATCGTGCCGCTGGAATATTCGGGCGGCGCGGGCCTGGTGTTCGAGCGCGAGACTGCCTGGGCGCGCGCCTGGAACCGCTTCAAGAGCGGCGGCAGCACGGTCGACTATGTCCGCGTACAGGGCAACGGCCCCGATTCCATGCTGCTCAATGCGGGCCAGGTGCTGCGCCGCGGGCGCAACTGGTGGCGCTCGGTGCTGGACCAATATGGCGCGGCCGACGTGCTGATCGCCGAGGTGCAGCTGCGCCGCGAATATCCGGGCGGGCCGATCATCGGCATCTTCTCGGCCACGCACGGCCCCGATCGCCAGAAGATCGCCGATTTCGCGCTGCGCGTCGACAATGGCGATTCGCTCGACACGCTGATGGATGCGGGCGTCCAGCGACTCGACAAGGCCTATCAGCAGGCGCTCGCGCTCGGCCAGCTCGGCACCGACCGGCTGCTCGCTACCCGTCCGCCGGGCGCGAAGGCCGAGGAAAAGCCCAGCGACGAGGCGACCGAGGCGGCGACGCCCACGCCCGAGCCCAGCGCGGCTGCCGGCACCGCCGTCAGCGTCCAGTTCGACACGCCCAATGTCGGCTCGGTCAATGCCGGCGAGGCGGCGCTGCGCGGCATCCCGGGCGTGCGCTCCGCAGTCACCTCGAGCCTGGCGCTGGGCGGCATCTCGGTGATGCGGGTTTCCTATGACGGCCAGATCGCCTCGCTGCACGCGCAGCTGGAGGCGCGGGGCTGGAGCGTGCAGGAAGGGCCGGGCGTGCTCCGCATCCGGCGCGCAGGCGGTGGCGGCGGGGGTGCCCAGCCGGCCCCCACGCCGCAGGCGACGGAAGCGCCGAACGGCGGATGACGCAGCTTCGCCTGCCGCTGGGACTGCCCGAAGCGCGCGAGACGGAATTCCTGGTCAGCGACTCCAACGCCCGCGCCGTCCACCAGCTCGAACATTGGGGCACCTGGCCCGTCATGTCGGCGCTGCTCACCGGCCCGCGCAAGTCCGGCCGCAGCCTGCTCGCGCGCATCTTCGCGGCGAAGACCGGCGCGCGCATCTTCGACGACGCCGATCTCGGCAAGGAGGCCGAGGTCTTCCATGCCTGGAACCAGGCCCAGGCCGAGCACCGCCCGCTGCTGATCGTGGCCCAGGCCGCGCCGCCCGCCTGGGCGGTGAAGCTGCCCGACCTCAAGTCGCGCCTCGCCGCCTCGCCGCTGCTGGAGATCGGCCCGCCCGACGATATGCTGATCCCCCAGCTGCTGGAGCGCGCCTTCGAGCGCCACCTGCTCCACGCCCGGCCGGACGTCATCGCCTGGATCGCCCGGCGGATCGAGCGCAGCCATATCGCGATCCTGCGCGTTGCCGATGCATTGGAGCTCGAGGCGGGGCGGCGCTTGTCGATCCCGGCGGTTCGCGCCACATTGGCCGCGGCTGGTCTCATAACCGAAACGGACGGTGATTAACGGCGATGGCCAAGGCAGCGAACAGGCAGGCCGTCGAAGGGAACCAGATGACCGAATTGCCGGAGAATTCCACGCGTTACTTCAACCGCGAGCTCAGCTGGCTCGCCTTCAACCGCCGCGTGATGGAAGAGGCGACCAACCCCGCCCATCCCCTGCTCGAGCGGCTGCGCTTCCTGTCGATCTCGGGCTCGAACTTCGACGAGTTCTTCATGGTCCGCGTGGCGGGCCTGATGGGCCAGCAGCTTCAGAAGGTGGAGGCGCGCTCGGCCGACGGGCTCACGCCGGGCCAGCAGCTCGCCGCGATCTCCGCCGAGGCCGAGATGCTGGCCGACAACCAGCAGGCGGTGTGGACCGCGATCCGCGCCGACCTGGCCGAGACCGGCATCCACGTCCTCGACGCCGATGCGATCGAGGGCGAGACCGAGGCCTGGCTGGAAGGGCATTTCCGCGACCAGATCTTCCCGATCCTCACCCCCCAGGCGCTGGACCCCGCGCACCCGTTCCCGTTCATCCCCAACCAGGGATCGAGCGTGATCTTCGACCTGGTCCGCAAGTCGGACCGCGAGCCGGTGCGCGAGCTGGTGCTGCTGCCCACTGCGATCAGGCGTTTCGTCCGGCTGCCCGGCAATCCGGCGCGCTATGTCGCGGTAGAGGCGGTGCTCAAGCATTTCTCGCACCTGCTCTTCCCCGGCTATACCGCGCTCGGTGCCGCGGCCTTCCGGGTGCTGCGCGACAGCGACATCGAGATCGAGGAAGAGGCCGAGGACCTGGTCATGACCTTCCGCTCGGCGATCAAGCGCCGGCGGCGGGGCCGGGTCATCCGCCTGGAGATGGAGGAGAGCATCTCCCCCGAGCTGGAGGCGGTGCTCAAGGAGGAGCTGGGCGGCAGCGAGGCGCTGCTCACCGAAACCGGCGGCTTCCTGGGTATCGGCGACCTCGCCATGCTGGTCGACGAGGATCGGCCCGACCTGAAGTTCACCCCCTATTCGGCGCGCTTCCCCGAGCGCATCCGCGAATATGGCGGCGATTGCTTCGCGGCGATCAAGGCCAAGGACATCGTCGTCCACCACCCCTATGAGAGCTTCGACGTCGTGCTCTCGTTCCTGGGCCAGGCGGCCGCCGATCCGGACGTGGTGGCGATCAAGCAGACGCTCTATCGCGCCGGCAAGCAGCCTGCCGTCATCAACGCGCTGATCGCCGCGGCCGAGGCCGGCAAGTCGGTTACTGCGGTGGTCGAGCTCAAGGCGCGCTTCGACGAGGAGCAGAACCTCTATTGGGCCACTGCCCTGGAGCGTGCCGGCGTCCAGGTCGTCTATGGCTTCATCGACTGGAAGACCCATGCCAAGGTCTCGATGGTCGTGCGGCGCGAGGGCAATGGCTATCGCACCTATTGCCACTTCGGCACCGGCAACTATCATCCGGTCACCGCGCGCATCTATACCGACATCAGCTTCTTCACTGCCGATCCGCGGGTGGGGCGCGATGCGGCGCAGATCTTCAACTATGTCACCGGCTATGTGGAGCCGCATGGGCTGGAGCTGCTCGGCATCTCCCCGCGCGACCTGCGCAACCGGCTGGTCGAGATGATCGACGACGAGATCGCCCATGCCCGCGCCGGCCGGCCCGGCGCGATCTGGGCCAAGATGAACTCGCTGGTCGACCCCGCGGTGATCGAGAAGCTCTACGAAGCGAGCAACGCCGGCGTCGAGATCGAGCTGATCATCCGCGGCATCTGCTGCCTGCGCCCCGGCGTCCCGGGGATGAGCGAGAACATCAAGGTCAAGTCGATCGTCGGCCGCTTTCTCGAGCACAGCCGCATCTGGGCCTTTGGCAACGGCAAGGCCCTTCCGAACGACGGCGCCAGGCTGTTCATCTCCTCGGCCGACTGGATGCAGCGCAACTTCGATCGCCGTGTCGAGTTCATGCTGCCGATCCTCAACAAGACGGTGCATGATCAGGTGCTGGACCAGGTGATGGTGGCGAACCTGCTCGACAACGAGCAGAGCTGGGTGCTCCAGCCCGACGGGCACTATACCCGGATCGTGCCGGGCGAGGACGGCAGCTTCAACCTGCACCGCTATTTCATGACCAACCCGTCGCTTTCCGGGCGCGGCGCGGCGCTCGAATCGCGCAAGCCGGTGCCCAAGCTCCAGCTCAAGCGGCGCCGCAATCCGCCAAAGGCCAAGGCCAAGGCATGAACACGCTGCCGTTCCGCAGGGCGCGCGCGAAGCCGGAGGGGATCGAAGGCCGCACCGCGATCATCGATATCGGCTCCAATTCGGTGCGCCTGGTGGTGTATCAGGGTTCGGCGCGGTTGCCGGCGACCCTGTTCAACGAAAAGGTGATGGCGGGCCTGGGCCGCGGCCTGGCCGAGACCGGGGCGATCGATGCCGCCAGCCTCGCCACCGCGCGCGGCGCGCTCGCCCGCTTCGCCACGCTGGCGCGCGAGATGCAGGTGGGCGAGCTGCGCACCGTGGCGACGGCCGCGGTGCGCGACGCCTCCAACGGACACGAACTGATCGAGGCGGCGCGCGGCCTGGGCCTGGAAGTCGAGACCCTGTCGGGCGAGGAGGAGGCGATGGCCTCGGGCCTGGGCGTGCTCTCGGGCATTCCGGAGGCGGACGGCATCGTCGGCGACCTCGGCGGCGGCTCGCTGGAGCTGGTGCGCGTCGTCGCCGGCACGGTGACCGATCGCGTGTCCTTTCCGCTGGGCGTGCTCCGCCTCGGCGCGATCCGCGCGGAGGGCAAGACCGCGCTCGATCGCCGCGTCGCCAGGCTGCTCGGCGATGCCGGATGGAAGGGGCGGGGGAAGGGACTGCCCTTCTACCTGGTCGGCGGTTCCTGGCGCAGCCTTGCCCGGCTCGACATGCACCTCAAGCATTACCCGCTGCCGATCGCGCATCAATATCCGATGGCGGTCGCGCGGATCGGCGAGCTGGCCAGCTCGATCGCGGCGATGCCGCGCGCCGATCTGAAGGCGATCCCGAACATCTCCAGCGCCCGGATCGGCTCGCTGGAGGACGCGGCATTGCTGCTCGGCGTGGTGCTCCGGCAGCTCGGCAGCAGGGGCACGATCGTCTCGGCCTATGGCCTGCGCGAGGGGCTGCTGTTCCAGCGCCTCTCGGCCGAGCAGCGCCAGGAGGATCCGCTGATCGCGGCGACCCGCGACGAAGGCGAGCGGCTCGGCCGTTTCCCGGAACATGGCGACCTGCTCGACCGGTGGATCGCGCCGCTCTTCGCCGGCGAGCCGCACGAGCTGGCCCGCCTGCGCCACGCCGCCTGCCAGCTTGTCGATGTGGGCTGGCACGCCAATCCGGAGTTCCGTGCCGAGCGCGGCCTGGATGCGGCGCTGCACGGCAATTGGGTGGCGATCGATTCGATGGGCCGCGCGGCACTGGGGCAGGCGCTCTATACCGCGCTGGGCGGCGGGCTCGACACGCCGGCGCCGCTGCCGCAGCTCGCCGATGACGACACTTTGTGGCGCGCCAAGCTCTGGGGCCTCGCCATCCGCCTCGGCCAGCGCCTTTCGGGCGGCGTCGCCGCGCCGATCAAGCGCTCGGAGCTGCACATGGACGAGGAGACGCTCGCCCTCTGCCTCGATCCCGAGGGCGAGGCACTCTATGGCGAGGCAGTGGAGAAGCGCCACAAGGCGCTCGCCGCCGCGTTCGGCAGGGAACCGATCCTGGAAGTGTGAGCGCGTCGTCCGGCGCGCTTCGCCACCCTCGTCGTTGCGGGGATGGCGATTCCGAACGCTCCGCCGGGCCCTATACGCAGCGCATCCCGGTGACCCGGCCGCGCTGATTGACGTCCACGGTCAACCGGTCGCGTCGATAGTCCATCGTCACCGCTTCGCCCGGGCGCACCACGCGGACCGACGATGCCCCGCTGCGGGCGCGCAGCCGCGACTGGAGCCGCGGCGATATCTGCGCGCCGACAAAGCCCTGGACCGCGCCCGCATTGCAGACTCGTGGTCCCGGCATCGGGCCGGGATGGCCGTCCATGCAGCCTGCGACCAGCAGGGCCGTCGCGATCATGCCGATTGCGCGCATCAAGTCTCTCCTCGATCGCCCCCCGGCGCCGCCGCTTATATCCCGGCCGCGAAACGAAGGGGAGAGGCGTTTCAGCCGCAATGGGTGGAGTCGATCTTCCCATCGGCGCCGAGATGCAGGTTCAGCCGGTCGGGCCGGAAGTCCATCGTCGCGGCCGCATCGGGTTCGAGCCAGCGCACGGTCCTCGCGCCCGAGAGCCGCAGCGCCTCGGCCTCCGCTTCGGGGCTGCGCGGCTTGCCGGTCAGCCCGCCCAGCCGCCCGGCATTGCATTCCACGCCGGGCACTGCCCTGGGCGGCGCCTTCGGCGCGCAGGCGCCCAGTGCGATCAGGGTGGCGGCGAGCGGAAGGGCGAGACGGATCATTCCCCGGGGTCCTCGGTTCGGGTCATCTTGAGCTTGCCGTTCTTCACGGTGAATCCCAGCTGCCCCTCGACCAGCGCGAGCGCGTCGCGGCCGAACTGCTCGTAGCGCCAGCCGTCGAGGATCGCGAGTCCGTCGCGCACGCCCGCGGCCAGCGACTCGAGATCGTCGGAACGGGCGAGCAGGCGCGGGGCGACGTTGATCTCCTTGGCGCGGATCTTGAGCAGCAGCTTGAGCAGGTCCGCGACCAGCGCGCCGTCCTTGCCGAGCGAGGGCTTGCGATCGTCGCGCGGGGGCAGCTCGTCCGACGACATCGGCGTCGCGCCCTCGAGCGCGGCCATCAGCCGTCCGCCGATGTCGTTGCCGGCCCAGGCGGCCGAGAGGCCGCGCACCTTGCCCAGGTCGCTCTGCTTGCGCGGCGGGTTGCCGGCGAGGTCGGCCAGCGTCTCGTCCTTGACGATGCGGCCGCGCGGCAGGTCCTTGCCCTGTGCCTCGAGCTCGCGCCAGCGGCCGAGCGCCTTGAGCCGCCCCAGCACTTCGGGCTTGCGGCTGGAGACGCGCACGCGCTGCCAGGCCTCGTCGGGATCATTGTGGTAGTTCTCGGGATCGGCGAGCCGTTCCATCTCCTGGTCGAGCCAGGCGCCACGCCCGGTCTTCTTGAGCTTCTCCAGCATGCGGGGGAAGATCTTGGAGAGATGGGTGACGTCGGCGATCGCATAGTCGATCTGGCGCTTGTCGAGCGGGCGGCGGCTCCAGTCGGTGAAACGGGCGCCCTTGTCGATCTGGAAGCCGAGATAGGTGTCGACCAGGTTCGAATAGCCGATCTGCTCGCCCAGGCCGAGCGCCATCGCGGCCACCTGGGTATCGAACAGCGGGTGCGGGGTCTTGCCGGTGAGGTTGTAGACGATCTCGATGTCCTGGCCGCCCGCGTGGAAGACCTTCAGCACTTCCTCGTTGTCGACCATCAGGTCGAGCAGAGGGCTCAGGTCGATTCCCGGCGCCATGGGATCGATCGCCGCGGCCTCTTCGTCGTCGGCTATCTGGATCAGGCACAGCTCCGGCCAATAGCTGTTTTCCCGCATGAACTCGGTGTCCACGCAGATATAGGGCTTGTTGGCGAGGCGGGCGCAGAGGTTGGCGAGAGTCGCGCTGTCTTCAATCAGACCATGGATATGCATCCAAGGCCCATAACCGATCATCCGGCAAGAACAAAGATTCTGTGCGCATGGCGCTATTTGTCGATGAGCGGGCTCGGTTCGGGCGTAGGCGTGGGGCAATGGCGCAGCCTGGCCGGCGGGCAGGCCCGCGCCGTTTGAGTCGCAGCCACTTCCTGCGGGCCGATGACCACGAGCGGGCCCGGCCCGGCGGTCGCCGGCTTGGGCTCGGGCGGGTTTGCGGCCCATGCGAAGAGGCCGAATCCGACGATCGCCATCGGGCTGCCGCACCGCAATGCCCAGACCAGCTGGTCGAATTTCGCCTTCACGTTGAAGAAACCGGCCTGGGCCATGACCTTGGGCCGGAATATGTCGAAATTTGCCATCAGGGTCCTGCTGGCCTTGTCCGGCGCCCTTCTCGCGGCATCGGTCCGCTCGAGAAGCTCTTTGAAGGTCGCAGCGTTGCCGGGCATGCCGCCAGTCTGCCCTTTCTCGATCCTGGTGCGTATCGCCACGAGTCTTGGTTCGTCGGACGACACCAGATGCCGAAAACTGAAGCTCTCGACGGTGAGGACGGAAATCGCCCGGGCAAGTATCAGGCCCAGGCCGGCAAATCCCAGGAGCGCACCGGCGATCGCGATCGAGAAACGCACTGGCTGGCTCGTGAAGTCGAGGCTGCCCAACCTGGTGAGAGAACTCCCGGCAAAGACTGCCACCGCTGTGGCGGTAACGCCGCTCACCAGCCATTTGGCGGTTTCCCGCAGACTGGTGCTGGCAGCGGCGTTCGCCGCCACCAGCGCGGCGCCCGGATCGGGGCTGCTGGCCATCCGCTAGTGCTCCGGTTCCCTTTGGAATGCCGGGAGTTCCCAGTCGGAGTCGTTGTCTCTCCATGCGGGCTCCGCCTCTTCAGGGGGAGGAGGGGGTGGTGCAGGTGGTGGCGGAGGCGGAGGCGGAGGAGGTGGTGGTGGGGGCGGCGGGGGCGGGGGGGGGGGGGGGGGGGGGGGGGGGGGGGGGGGGGGGGGGGGGGGGGGGGGGGGGGGGGGGGGGGGGGGGGGGGGGGGGGGGGGGGGTGTAGGTGGAGCATTGCCCGAGCCACCCTCGGCCATCGATGCACCCGCAGCGGCACCTTCAACGATATCGACCATGGTCGTCACGCCCCCTTGCGTAGTTGCCCCTCATTGCCCTTTGCGCGCCCCTTTCGAGAGAACATCACGGGCGGGCCACCTTGACAACCGAGTTCTGATCCGGTGTGGCGGCGACCTTCTTTTCAGGACCCGGAAATCATGCACGCTTACCGCACGCACACCTGCGCCCAGCTCCGCGCCGCCGATGTCGGCCAGGAAGTCCGCCTGTCGGGCTGGGTTCACCGCAAGCGCGACCATGGCGACCTGGTCTTCATCGACTTGCGCGATCATTACGGCATCACCCAGATCGTCACCGAGGTCAACGGGCCGGCCTTTCAGGTGATCGAGTCGCTGCGTAGCGAATCGGTGGTGACGATGACCGGCAAGGTGGTCTCCCGCGCGGCCGAGGCGGTGAACCCCAACCTGCCGACCGGCGAAGTCGAGCTGCGCGTCACCGAGGCGAAGATCCAGAGCCAGGCGCAGGAACTGCCGCTCCCCGTGTTCGGCGACAACGAGTATCCCGAGGAAATCCGCCTGCGGAACCGTTTCCTCGATCTCCGCCGCGAGAAGGTCCACAAGAACATCATGCTGCGCTCGAGCGTGATCGCGTCGCTGCGCCGCCGGATGATCGACCAGGGCTTCACCGAGTTCCAGACGCCGATCCTCACGGCGTCCTCGCCCGAGGGCGCCCGCGACTATCTCGTCCCGAGCCGTGTCCACCCCGGCAAGTTCTACGCGCTCCCGCAGGCGCCGCAGATGTTCAAGCAGCTGCTGATGGTCGCCGGCTTCGACAAATATTTCCAGATCGCGCCCTGCTTCCGCGACGAGGACGCTCGCGCCGATCGCTCGCCGGGCGAGTTCTACCAGCTCGACTTCGAGATGAGCTACGTCACCCAGGACGATGTGTTCGCGGCGATCGAGCCGGTGCTGCACGGCGTGTTCGAGGAATTCGCCGACTGGGAGGGCATGGGCCGCTCGGTCTCGGCGCTGCCGTTCAAGCGCATCCCGTATCGGGAGTCGATGCTGAAATACGGCAACGACAAGCCGGACCTGCGCAACCCGCTGCTGATCACCGACGTCTCGGACTTCTTCAGGGGCTCGGGCTTCGGCCGCTTCGCCTCGATCGTCGAGGGCGGCGACGTGGTCCGCGCCGTGCCGGCGCCGAACACGCACGAGAAGAGCCGCAAGTTCTTCGACGACATGAACAGCTGGGCCCAGTCGGAAGGCTTTCCGGGCCTTGGCTATGCCACCCAGAAGGACGGCGTGTTCGGCGGCCCGATCGCCAACAACCATGGCCAGGACGGCATGAAGGCGATTGCGGATGCCATGGGCCTCGGCCCCAATGACGGGATCTTCTTCGCCGCCGGCAAGGAAACCCAGGCCGCCAAGCTTGCCGGCCTGGCGCGCACCCGTGCCGCCGAGCAGCTCGAGCTGATCGACAAGAAGCGCTTCGAATTCTGCTGGATCGTCGACTTCCCGATGTTCGAATATGACGAGGACGCCAAGAAGGTCGACTTCAGCCACAACCCCTTCTCGATGCCGCAGGGCGAGCTGGAAGCGCTGGAGACCAGGGATCCGCTCGACATCCTCGCCTATCAGTACGACATCGTCTGCAACGGCATCGAGCTGTCGTCGGGCGCGATCCGGAACCACCGTCCGGAGATCATGTACAAGGCGTTCGAGATCGCCGGCTACACCCAGGAAGACGTCGACACCAACTTCGCGGGCATGATCAACGCCTTCAAGTTCGGCGCTCCGCCGCACGGCGGCTCGGCCCCGGGCGTCGACCGCATCGTGATGCTGCTCGCCGACGAGCCGAACATCCGCGAGGTCATCGTCTTCCCGATGACGCAGAAGGCCGAGGACCTGATGATGCAGGCGCCTTCGTTCGTCAGCGAGAAGCAGCTCAAGGAGCTCAACATCCGCCTGGCGCCCCAGGTGGCGGCGGACCTCAAGGCGAAGAGCGTGGATGGCGCTGTGGATCCGGCCGCCGGCTGATCCCGCATGGGCGCGAGGATCCAATGGCAGCACTGCGGCATGTTCGCCGCGGCGCTGCTGCTGGCCGCGCCGGATGCCCTTGCATGCTCGCGTTCGCTCAAGCCGATGTCGCGGGCGCAGATCGAGAGCTATGCGCGTGCGCGATATGCGGAAGCATCCACGGTCGTGGACGCCGAGGTCGAACTGCCGATGGGGTTCGGCCCGAGCGAGGGCGGCGTGATCCCCGCGGCCGTTCTTCGCGTGATCGGGCACTACAAGGGCGCGCGATCGCCTGGCGATGAGCGGATTGCCCTGATCTATTTCTCGTCCTGCGACGTCGAGCTGACCCGGAAAGGCGAGCGGGTCCGCATCCTGCTCACGGGCGGCCCGGAACTCTATCGCGCCGATCAGACGGCCAACGTCCTCGTTTCCACGCGGGAGGCTGGGCAGGGCGAATTCAATGCCGAGATCGATCGCCTTGTCGGAACACCGCGTCCTGTGGGATTCTCGACCTATCCCGGCGCCGTCGAACTGCCCTCCGGAACCGCGACGGCTGCGATTGAAAATTCTGCGTCAGGCGGTGCTCCGTCCCCGGCAAAGCCAGTGCCCCGGACATCAGCGAACTTCAGTGTCTATCTCGCCGGAGCGTTCGCCCTTCTCCTGGCCTTTTTCGCCGGTTTCCTGATCGGACGGGGACGGCGTGGTAAGGCGGCGGCTGCGCCCGCTGCGGGTTGAAGATAGAAAAATACAACCTACAGACATTAAACTACAACCAGATTGAGCCATCCGGCCGGTAGAGCCGGGATGCAGGAGCGAGAATGTCTGACGATAACACCGCGCGGGCGCGTGCCCGGGCGGAGGCGACCATCGGGCTCGCCGACCTGTTCACCATCGGGATCGGTCCGTCGAGCTCGCATACCGTGGGCCCGATGCGCGCTGCCGCGTCCTTTGCCGAGCAGGCGCTGGACAGGGGCACGCCAACCTCGGTCTCCTGCGAATTGTTCGGGTCGCTCGCGCTCACCGGGCGGGGGCACGCCACCGATATCGCGACGATCCTCGGCCTCGCCGGCTACCAGCCCGAGAGCGTCGACCCCGATGCGGTGAACACGCTGGTCGCCACGATCCGGGCCGAGCAGCAGCTCGCGCTGGGCGGCCATGTCGTGGTGCCCTTTGTCGAGGGGCGCCACCTGATCTTCCGCGACGACAGGTTCCTGCCCTCCCATCCGAACGGCATGCGCTTCGTCGCGCACTATCCCGAGGGAGAGCCCTGGGAGACCTTCTACTACTCGATCGGCGGCGGCGCGATCGTCGAGGGCGGATGCGAACCGCCGCAAAGCAATGTGAAGCTTCCGTTCGCCTTCACTTCGGCGGCCGAACTGCTTGCGGTCGCCGAAGCCCAGCGCGCCTCGATCGCCGACATCGTCCGCGCGAACGAAGCCGCCTGGCGCGACGACGCCGAGACCGATGCGTTCCTCGACAGCCTGCGTGCCGCCATGTCCGCCTGCATCGATCGGGGCTGCCGCGGGGAAGGGGAATTGCCCGGCGGCCTCAAGGTCAAGCGCCGCGCCCGCGACCTCCACAACCGCCTGCTCGCGCGCGGGCCGCGCAGCGACCCCTCGCTGGTGTTCGACTGGGTGAGCCTCTGGGCGCTCGCGGTGAACGAGGAGAATGCCGCGGGCGGCCGCGTCGTCACCGCGCCGACCAACGGGGCGGCGGGCGTGATCCCGGCGGTGTTGCGCTATTACGAAACCTTCTGTGCCAACCTCACGCCGGCGGGATCGCGCACCTTCCTGCTCACCACCGCGGCGATCGGCTTCCTCTACAAGAAGCGCGCCTCGATCTCCGCCGCCGAAATGGGTTGCCAGGGCGAGGTGGGCGTCGCCTGCTCGATGGCCGCGGCGGGACTGGCCGCTGCGCTCGGCGCCACCAACGCCCAGATCGAGAATGCCGCCGAGATCGGCATGGAGCATAATCTCGGCCTCACCTGCGATCCCATTGGCGGCCTGGTCCAGATCCCCTGTATCGAGCGCAACACCATGGGCGCGATCAAGGCGATCAACGCCGCCTATCTGGCGATGCACGGGGACGGCAGCCACGTCGTCAGCCTGGATGCCGTGATCGAGACGATGCGCCAGACCGGCGAGGACATGCGCTCCAAGTACAAGGAAACCGCCCAGGGCGGCCTTGCGGTGAACGTGGTGGCCTGCTGATCCGAGAGCTCCCGACGTTTCCCCAGGCGACCCACTGATCCCCGGCCCTTGCCGGGGAGCGGCTTCGCGCATGCATACTTGAAGCCTTGACGGATTTCGTCTGTCCTGGCGGCAGGAGAAGTGCATGCGCATCGCCGTCTTCAACACCAAGCCCTATGACCGCCGCTTCCTCGTCGAGGCGAACGCCCCCTATGGGCACGACCTGCATTTCCTCGAACCCCGGCTGGAGCCTGCCACCGCCGCGCTGGCGGCCGGCCACCAGGCGGTGTGCGTCTTCGTCAACGACACCGTCGACGCCGAAGTGCTGGAGACTCTCGCCGCCGGCGGCACCAGGCTGGTGGCCCTGCGCTGCGCCGGCTTCAACAATGTCGATCTCGCCGCTGCCCGGCGGCTGGGCATCGACGTCGTGCGCGTGCCGGCCTATTCGCCGCATGCGGTTGCCGAGTTCACCATCGGCATGATGCTCGCGGTCGACCGCAAGATTCCCCGCGCCTGGGCCCGAGTGCGCGAGAACAACTTCGCGCTGGACGGGCTGATCGGCCGCAACCTCCATGGCCGCACCGTCGGCGTGATCGGCACCGGCAAGATCGGCGCGCTTGTCGCCCGCAGCCTGCGCGCCGGTTTCGGCTGCGAAGTGCTGGCGAGCGACCTGCATCCCGATCCGGCGCTGGAGGCGATCGGGGTGCGCTACCTGCCGCGCGACCGGCTGCTGCGCGCGGCGGAGATCGTCACGCTCCATTGCCCCCTCACGCCCGAGACGCGCCACCTGATCGACGGGGCGGCGATCGAGGCCGCCCGGCCGGGCCTGATGATCGTCAACACCAGCCGCGGCGCCCTGATCGACACCGCCGCGCTGATCGAGGGACTGAAGTGCCGCAAGGTCGGCGCGGTGGCGCTCGACGTGTACGAGCAGGAGGCCGATCTGTTCTTCGAGGACCTGTCGAACGAGATCGTCTCGGACGACATGTTCCAGCGGCTGCTCACTTTCCCCAACGTGCTGATCACCGGCCACCAGGCGTTCCTGACCGAGGAAGCGCTGGCCGCCATCGCCGAGACCACGCTGCGCAGCGCCGCCGACGCCGAGGCGGGCAGGCCGCTCGAAGACCGGGTTGATGCGGCGCGGGTGGCGCCTTCGAAGTGAGAATGTCGGCTTTGGTCGCAGCGCCGTTCCCGAGGTGCCGCGGCGCCGGATAGTCCCGCCCCGCTCGTGTCGGGAGGGTTTTTCATGCGCATGTTGGGAATGGCGGCCGCCTTGGCCATGGTCGCGGCGGTGCCCGTCCGGGCCGACGGGATCGACGACTATATCCGTCGCCAGATGGAAGTGGGACATATCCCGGGCGTCGCGGTCGCGGTGGTGCGCAAGGGCAAGGTCGAGACGGTGCGCAGCTACGGGCTCGCCAATCTCGAATGGGATGCGCCCGTCACGCCCGAGACGCGCTTCCAGACCGCGTCGGCGACCAAGATCTTCACCGGCATCGCATTGATGCGGCTGGTCGAGGCCGGCAAGCTGCGCCTCGACGACACGCTGGACCGCTTCTTCCCCGATGCGCCCGCCGCCTGGCGCGGGATCACGATCCTCCAGCTCGCCAGCCACAGCTCCGGCCTGCTCGAGCAGTTGGGCGAGCATGCGGACAATGTGGCGGCAACCGTCGCCGCCGCGCAGAAGGCGCCGCTCGCCTATGCGCCCGGCACCGAGACCCGCTATGGCTTCACCGATTTCGTCGTGCTGCGCGCGGCGATGGAGAAGGCGGCGGGCAAGGACATCGCCGCGATCTTCCGCGACGAGATTTGCGCGCCGCTCGGCCTGATGGACACCGGCTTCAACGACGAGCGCCAATGGGGGCCGTTCCGCTCGGCGCTGCCCCTGGCGCGGCGCGCGACCGTCCATGCCTGGAAGGATGGCGAGCAGCGGATCAGCGGCTTCCTCTATGGCGAGACCGGCTATGCGGCGGGCGGTCTGTTCAGCTCGGCGCGCGACCTGGCGGCGCTGTTCGCCGCACTCGATCGGGGCGAACTGCTCAAGCTCGAGAGCCGGGCGCTGCTCCAGACGCCGCCCCTGCTCAAGACCGGCAAGCCGGCAGGCTTCGGCGTGGGGTGGACCGCCGGCACCTGGCATGGCGTCAAGGTGGTGGGGCATAGCGGCGGCCCGGCGCTGGCCGACATCCTCCATGCGGAGGGAGAAGGGCTGACGGTGATCGTGCTCACCAACCAGCAGCGCTATTATCCGCTGCTGGCGCGCCGCGTCGCCGATTTCTACCTCCCGCCGGCGCCCCCGCCCGTGGTGTTGCCCGACGGCGCGCCCGCGCTCACCGCGCTGATGCGTGCGGCGCTGGCCGAGGCGGCGGCTGGCAAGCTCGATCGCGGCCGCTATGCCGCCGGCGCGCTGCAGGGGCCGGTGCCCTTCCTCGAGGATTTCGGCCAGGCGCTGCTCGCCGCGCTCGGGCCGGTCCAGCAGGTGAGCCTGATCGAGGACGTGCCGGGCAAGGACGAGCATGTCCGCCGCTATGCGATCACCTTCCAGAACCAGGCGATGATCTGGCGCTTCGCGGTCGATGCCGCGGGCAAGATCACCGATCTCCATCCTCCGGCGGACGATTGACCATGGCCCAAAATCCACGCGCTGCGATCCTCGCCGCCGCAACGCTGCTGCTGAGCCCCATGGGCCCGGCGGCGGCACAGGACGTGCCCGCCACTCCGCCGCCGCCGGCAGCCGCGCCCGTGGCCGCGCCCGCGAAGGATCCTGCCTGCGCCGCGCTCCGCGCCGAGGTCTCCCAGATCGAGATCGACATCCAGCGCGAGGGCGTGGCGATGTCGAAACAGGCAAACGACATGCAGAAGAAGCTGCGGGCGCGCCAGGAGACGATGCGCGCGGCCGGCCTGCTGTCGATGATACCGGGGGGCGGCATGGTGGGCTCGCTGGTGTCGCGCGCGGCGGGTGCCGGGATGCGCGGCGTGCCGAAGGACATGCAGGGGTCGATGGACCGCCAGATCGCCCTGAGCGAACGCATGGTCGCCGCTTCCCAGGCGCTGCACGACAAATGCGGCGAGGATGCCTATGGCCCGCCCATGTCGCCTGCGGAGATCAAGGCGATGCAGGCGGAGACGGCGGCCGACGCGCCCAACTGATCCGGCGGGCCGCTCAGTCGCGCGGGCGCGGCGGCGATCGCCGCCGCTGGCGCACTTCCGCAGGCGTCGGGTCCTCGCCATGGCGATTGGGGCCTATGGTCCCGTCCCGCATCAGCAGGATCGCCAGCCAGCCAAGCGCGGCGAGGTAGAGGAGGTTGTTGACGAACAGCAAGGGCAGGAGGGACAGGTCCGGCCCGCCGTGCCTGACGTCGAGCAGCCGTGGCGTCAGCGCCATGCCGATCGCGAGGAAGACGAGGGGCGGCAGCGCCCAGGCGCCGCTGGTCCCGCGATCGTGCAGCCGCCGTACCACCGCGGCAGCCACCAGCGCCACGAAGACGAGCAGGATGATTGCCATTCCCGGCAACATGCCGTGCAGGTCGGGCATCAGCTCGGGATGGGAACCCTGGATCTGGATCGAATAGGAGCCGGGCCCCTGCCGGACGGTGGCCTGGTCGGGATGCTCGACCGCGAAGCGCTGCATCTTCGCCATCGTCTCCAGCATAGGCGGCATCGCGACCAGGGCGGAGGCGGCCAGCGCCAGCACGAGCAGCGTAACGGCATAGGGCCAGAAGGTCTCGCGCGTGTCCCGCCCCGAAAACCGCGTCAGCCGCTGAAGATTATGTGCGATCGGCTTGAACATCGTGCCTCCCCCTTCTCCCGCCGGCCAGGATAGCGCCGCGCGTTCCTGCTTGCCAGCGGGAGCGACAAGGCGGATCGTGCGTTCGGCGCGCATGGAGGCGGCATGAAGATAGATCTGGGCGATTACGAAGCCGGCAAGGATTTCGACGGCGACTACGACAAGGCGCTCGCCAGGATCCAGAAGCGGCTGAGCCATATCCATTATGCGCACATCGTCCATCGGCGCCGCGCGATCATCGCGTTCGAGGGCTGGGACGCGGCAGGGAAGGGCGGCATCATCCAGCGCCTCACCGCCGAATGGGATCCGCGCTACTACGAGGTCTGGCCGATCTCCGCCCCCACCCAGGAGGAACTCGCCCACCACTTCCTCTGGCGCTTCTGGCGGCGGCTGCCCGCCCAGCACAACATCGCGATCTTCGACCGCAGCTGGTACGGCCGCGTCCTGGTCGAGCGGGTCGAGGGTTTCGCCAACCGCGCCGAATGGGAGCGCGGCTATGACGAGATCAACGATTTCGAGGCGCAGCAGGTCGCCGCGGGCACCACGCTGGTCAAGGTCTTCGTCCATGTGACGCAGAAGACCCAGGACAAGCGGCTGAAGGACCGGCTGGAACATCCCTGGAAGCGCTGGAAGACCGGGCTCGAAGACTTTCGCAACCGCGCCAAGCGTCCCCAGTATCTCGAGGCGATGCACGAGATGTTCGCGCGCACGAGCACCGAGCATGCGCGCTGGATCGTGATCGACGGCAACGACAAGAAGGCGGCGCGCATCGCCGCGCTCACCGCCATCGCCGACGTGCTGGAGGCGCATGTGCCGATGGAGCCGCCCAAGCTCGATCCCGAAGTGGAGAAGATCGCCCGGAAGGCGCTCGGCAAGATATAAGCTGCGCGCGCGCCCGGCACTGGCCGCCGGGATCGCAATTCGAACGGAGATAGCCGATGCTCGAACGCATAGCCGCCGGGCGCACCGATCTCGTCTTCGACTGGATCGAGCGCGGCCATCCGGTCGATGCGACGGTCGCGGGTGGCGGCCTTCTGACATGGTGCGCCTATTACGGAGACGTCAGCGCGATCCGGTTCCTGCTCGGCAACGGCGCCGCGCTCGTCGAACTGGGTGAGGGGCTCGGCTTGAACGGCGCGGCCTTTCACGGTCATTGGCGGCTCTGCGAGTTCCTGCTCGAACAGGGCGCCGATCCCAATCGGCCGCTGGAAGATTCTGGCGAAGTGCCGCTTCATGCCGCGCTCAACCGGTTCGAGAGCCTGGAGCATGAACAGGTCGTCCGGGTGCTGCTCGCTCGGGGCGCCGATCCCAATCGCGTGACGATCGATGGCGCCGAGACGGGCTGCTTCATGCGCGATTGCCGAACCTATGGCGAAGCGCCGCTGCATCGCGCCGCCGCCTTTGGAACACGGGGATCGATCGAGCTGCTGCTGGCCGGGGGCGCGCGCGTGGACCAGCCCGATGCCCGGGGCGATTCGCCGCTCAGCTGGGCGAGCTGGGCCAATCGCCCAACGGACATTCTCCGCCTGCTCTGCTTCGGCCCGCACCGCATCCATCCGGACCATCAGCCGATGCGGGCCAATCTGATCGGCTGGCCGGTCGCGCCGGCCTGAGCCGATCCGCCTGACGCACCGGATCGGCTCAGGCCGGCGCGAACGCCCCGTCCGCGTCCATCACATGCAGCACGCCGTCGGCGATGGCGAAATAGGCGCCGTGGAGCGTGAGCGTGCCCGCCTTCACTCGCTCGGCGACGAACGGGAAGGTCATCAAGTTCACCAGCGAGACCCGTACCGTCTCCAGTTCCAGCGCGCGCACCGCCTCCGGGCCGGTGCCGTGCTCGGCGACGATCCGCTCGCGCGCGGGGTCGAGCATGTCGACCCAATGGGCGATGAAGCCGCCCTGGCCGTTCGGCGCGCCCTTGAAGCGTTGCGACAGGGCCGCCGCCACGCCGCCGCACGCGCCGTGCCCCAGCACCAGTATCTCGGGCACTTCGAGCTGATTCACCGCGAATTCCAGCGCGGCGGAGACGCCGTGACGGCTGGCATCGTCCTCGAAGGGCGGCACCAGGTTGGCGACGTTGCGCACCACGAAGATCTCGCCCGGCACGGTGTCGAAGATCTGGGCGGGATCGACTCGGCTGTCCGAGCAGGCGATCACCATCACGCGCGGGCTCTGACCCTCGCTCAGGCCCGACCACCGGTCGCGATGGCGGCGATATTCGCTGGTCCGGAAACGCTGATAGCCGTCGAGCAGGTCGGTGAAATCGGTCATGGCCGATGCCCTAACGCCCGCGCGAGCGGCTGCCAAGATTTGTATCGAACTGTTGCTCGGGCCTTCGATTGACGAAAGTGCAACCGGGGCTGGAATCGTCGGCCCACCCGCTCTATCTGGCCAGCATGAACGATCTCTCGCCGCAGCCCCGCCCGGAACGCCAGCGCAAGCCGGACTGGATCCGGGTGAAAGCGCCCACCTCGGAAGGCTTCGCCAAGACGCGGGCGCTGATGCGCGCCAAGAACCTCGTCACCGTGTGCGAGGAAGCGGCCTGCCCGAACATCGGCGAGTGCTGGACCAAGAAACATGCCACGGTGATGATCCTGGGCGACGTCTGCACGCGCGCCTGCCGCTTCTGCAACGTCAAGACCGGCATGCCGCGCAAGGTGGACCCGCTGGAGCCGCAGCATGTGGCCGAAGCCGCGGCGCAGATGGGCCTGGAGCATATCGTCATCACCTCGGTCGACCGCGACGACCTGCCCGACGGCGGCGCGTCGCAGTTCGTCAAGGTGATCCAGGAGATCCGCAAGGCCAACCCGACCACGACGATCGAGATCCTCACGCCCGATTTCCGCAACAAGCACGAAGCCGCGGTCGAGGCGATCGTCGCCGCCCGGCCGGACGTCTACAACCATAATCTCGAGACGGTGCCGAGGCTCTATCCGAACATCCGCCCCGGCGCGCGCTATTACGCGTCGCTGCGCCTGCTGGAGACGGTGAAGCGGCTCGATCCGACGATCTTCACCAAGTCGGGCATCATGCTCGGCCTGGGCGAGCAGCGCCTGGAAGTGCACCAGGTGATGGACGACATGCGCTCGGCCGACATCGATTTCCTCACCATGGGCCAGTATCTCCAGCCGACGCCGCGCCATGCCAAGGTCGAGGAGTTCGTCACGCCCCAGGCCTTCCAGGCCTATGGCGCGATCGGCCGGGCCAAGGGCTTCCTCCAGGTCGCCTCGTCGCCGCTCACCCGCTCCAGCTACCATGCCGGCGAGGATTTCGCCGAGATGAAGGCTGCGCGCGAGGCGAAGCTGGCGAAGGGCGGCAAATGAAATTTCTCCCCGAGCTCGCCTCGGGGAGGATCTAAGGGAAGCAATGCCCAAGCATTCCGAAACCCGTCCGCTTCCCTACACGCCGGAGCAGATGTTCGACCTGGTGGCGGACGTCGCGCGCTATCCCGAGTTCCTGCCCTGGGTCAGCGCGATCCGCGTGCGCTCGAACAGCGATACCCAGATGGTCGCCGACATGATCGTCGGCTTCAAGGGGTTGCGCGAGACCTTCACGTCCAAGGTCGAGAAGCAGCGCCCCGGCGGGCTGCACATCGAATATGTCGATGGCCCGCTCAAGCACCTGAGCAACGACTGGGGCTTCCGGCCGGACGGGCAGGGCGGTTGCCTGGTCGACTTTTCGGTCGACTTTGCCTTCAAGAACCGGGTGTTCGAGATGCTTGCCGGCCAGATGTTCGACCGGGCGCTCCGCAAGATGATCAATGCGTTCGAGGAGCGCGCGGCGCGCCTCTACGGTGATTCGACGTCGGCTTCGTCGGCCTCGGGCGCAGAGGCGCCGGGCATCAGCAGCTCGAGCGCGCACAGCGCCGCCTGAAGCCGCACGCCGGCGCGGCCGTTATTCTCGAAATGGCGGGCGTCCGCCACGATGTGATCGGGATCGGCGCCGCGCATGGCCTGGGCGAACACCACCGTGCCCACCGGCTTCTTCTCGCTGCCGCCATCGGGGCCGGCAATGCCGGTGATCGCCACCGCGACATCGGCATGGGTGCGCTCCAGCGCGCCCCGCGCCATGCTCCACGCGACGGCGATCGAGACCGAGCCGAACGTCTCCAGCACGTCGCTGCCCACCTTCAGCACGTCGTGCTTGGCTTCGTTGGAGTAGGTGACGAAGCCGGCGTCGAAGACGTCGGACGAACCGGGAATCTCGGTGAGCGCGGCCGAGACGAGGCCGCCGGTGCAGCTCTCGGCAACGGCGACGCGGCGGCCGGCGGCGCGATTGGCATCGAGCACCTTGCGCGCGGCGGCGACCAGCTCCGGCGGGAGAATCGTGTCCATAGGGGCGGGCCTTTGCCACCCTATTGTTGCCGACGCGAGTCAGTTCGTTCGCGGGGGTGGGAAGATGGGCGGGGGCATCTTCTTCTCCCTCCCCCCTCGGGGATGGGCAGTATGGAGAGGAAGCGGAATGAGAGAGCCGCTACCCGGGCACGCGCACCGTGGCGATCGCCTGCGCGGCCATGCCTTCGCCGCGCCCGGTGAAGCCCAGCCGCTCGGTGGTGGTCGCCTTCACGCTCACTTCGGAGGGTTCCAGTCCCAATATTCCCGCGATGCTCGCCCGGATCGCTTCCCGGTGCGGCCCGATCTTGGGTGCCTCGCAGATGATCGTCAGGTCGATGAAGTCGATCACCCCGCCTTTGGCGGCCACCAGCGCGGCGGCATGTTCGAGGAACTTCGACGAGCGTTGCCCGCGCCATTGCGGGTCGCTGGGCGGGAAGTGCATGCCGATATCGCCCGCGCCGATCGTGCCGAGCAGCGCGTCGGTGATCGCGTGCAGCGCGACATCGGCGTCGCTGTGCCCGGAAAGCCCGCGCGCATGCGGCACCCGCACCCCGCCCAGCCAGAGTTCCTCGCCCTCGGCGAAGCGGTGCACATCATATCCTGTGGCGGTCCGCACGCGCATCGCGGCGCCATGCCGTGCCTCGGCCGCGGCGAAATCGGCGGGATGGGTGATCTTCTCGAGCATCGGGCTGCCTTCCACGATTGCAACGTCCATTCCCAGCGCGCGCAGCATCTGCGCATCGTCGGTCGCTTCCTGGTCGCCGGGCCAGGCGACATGGGCCTGCGCTATGGCGGCATAGCGGAAGGCCTGGGGCGTCTGCACGCGCACCAGCCCGTCGCGCGGAACCGACGCTCCGGACGCGGCGACGAGCGTGTCCGCCACCGGCAGCCCCGGAATCGCGCCGTCATGCGTCTCCAGCGCCGCCAGCAGCCGGTCGATCACCGCACGCGGCAGGAAGGGGCGGGCGGCGTCGTGGATCAGCACGCGATCGGCCTCCCCCAGCGCCGCGAGCCCGCTGGCCACGCTCTCGCGCCGGGTCGCGCCGCCGATGGCGAAGGGCACGTCGCCCAATGCCGCGCGCAGGGCCTCTTCCTGGCCCGCACCGATCACCACATATACGGCGTCCACTTCCGGATGCGACGTCAAGGCGTCGAAGCCGTGCTTGAGCATCGGCTTGCCGGCGAGCGGCGCGAACTGCTTGGGCACGCGGCCCCCCGCGCGGGTGCCGCTCCCGGCGGCGACGAGAATGGCGACGGTCTTCATGGCGCGGACCTAGAGCAAGTGAGGCCGGGGTTGAAGGGCGTTGCCCGTTTTCGCGGGGATGACGAAGGCGTAGGGAGAGCGCCAGCCTCTTCCAATACAGGTCTCCCGACAGCCTCGACGCGCCGCCGGCACGTGCCCGCCATGGCCATCTCGCCCATATGCAGCCGATTTCGGCGTCCGAAGCGCCCACTTGCCAATCGCCGCTTGTACCTGTAGGCGCCTCTGCCTATTTTTCAGGCAGCATCATGAGTGAACTCGCCCCCATCCAGATCGGCCCGGTAACGGTCGAAGCGCCGGTGCTGCTCGCGCCGATGACGGGCGTGACCGACCTGCCGTTCCGCCGCGCGGTGCGCCGCTACGGCTCGGGGTTGAACGTCACCGAGATGATCGCCAGCGCGGCCGCCATCCGCGATACGCGCCAGTCGATCCAGAAGGCCGCCTGGGATCCGATCGAGGAGCCGGTGTCGATGCAGCTCGTCGGCTGCTCGCCCCCCGAAATGGCCGAGGCCGCCAAGCTCAACGAGGATCGCGGCGCCGCGATCATCGACATCAACATGGGCTGCCCGGTCCGCAAGGTGACCAACGGCGATGCCGGCTCGGCGCTGATGCGCGACCTGAAGCACGCCGCCGCGATCGTCGATGCCTGCGTCAAGGCCGTGAACGTGCCGGTCACGCTCAAGATGCGCATGGGCTGGTGCCATGACAGCCTCAATGCGCCTGAGCTGGCGCGCATTGCCGAGGATCTGGGCGTGAAGATGGTCACCGTCCATGGCCGCACGCGCAACCAGATGTATCGCGGCTCGGCCGACTGGAGCTTCGTCCGCACGGTGAAGGACGCGGTGTCGATCCCGGTGATCGTCAATGGCGACATCTGCTCGGTCGAGGATGCCCGAGAGGCGCTCCGCCAGTCCGGTGCGGACGGGCTGATGATCGGGCGCGGCGCCTATGGCAAGCCGTGGATCCTGCGCCAGGTGATGGACGCGCTGACCGGCAAGGGTGAGCGCGCCGATCCAGGAATCGACGAACAATATCGCGTTATCATAGAGCATTACGTCGAGAGTCTCGAACATTATGGGGAGATGACCGGCGTCAACATGATGCGCAAGCATCTGGGCTGGTACACCAAGGGCCTCACGGGATCGGCGGAGTTCCGCAACAAGGTCAACCAGATAGCCGACGCCAGGACAGTGCTGGCGATGCTCGACGAATTCTACGCGCCGTGGCGTTCCCGCGCGGCGGCCTGAGGCGGCGTCCGGCACCGGCTCTCGGGCCGAATTTCGCCGAGACGTTCGCCGCCTTGCCGGTCGCCGTCCTCGTCATCGATCCCGACGGCCGCATCGCCCATGCCAATGCGGCGTGCGAGGCGCTGCTCAACCATGCCGAGACGACGATGATCGGCCAGCCCTATGACGCGGTGCTCAGCCCGCCCGACGGCTATGTCGAGCGCCGCGACGGGCACGGCTTCGCTGCCTTCGACACCGAGATCGAGGCGGTGCGCGGCCCGCGCGTCCGGGTGGACTTCGTCGAGAGCCATGTCGCCGATCATCCCGGCTGGCGGATCGTCACGCTGCACCACGCCCCCCATTCGCGGCGGGTGGCGCAGGGGGCGGACCGCACCGCCGGAGCCCGCGCCGCGGTGGGGGCGGCGGCGATGCTGGCGCATGAGATCAAGAACCCGCTCTCGGGCATCCGCGGTGCCGCCCAGCTCCTCGCCAGCTCGGGCGAGGATCGCGAGCTCACCGGCCTGATCACGACCGAGGTCGACCGCATCGCCGCGCTGATCGACCGGATGCAGGACTTCACCGACACGCGGCCGCTCAAGCTGGTGCCGACCAACGTCTATCCGCTGCTCGACCATGCCCGCCGCGTCGCGCTGGCCGGGTTCGCGCGGGGGATGGTGATCGAGGAGCGCTTCGATCCCTCGCTGCCGCCGGTGCTGATCGATCCCGATGCCTTCCAGCAGGTGATGATGAACCTGCTCAAGAATGCCGCCGAAGCGCTGGCCGGGCTCGCCCAGCCGCGGATCATCCTCTCCACCGCCTATCGCCACGGCATGTCGGTGAGCACCGGCAGCGGCCGCCCGCGCCAGCCGCTCCCGATCGAGATCCTCGTCATGGACAACGGCCCCGGCGCGCCCGAGGACATTGCCGAGCATCTGTTCGAGCCCTTCGTCTCCGGCAAGCCGGAGGGGAAGGGGCTCGGCCTGCCGCTGGTCGAGAAGCTGGTCCGCGATCAGGGCGGCATCGTCCAATATGCCCGCGAGCGCATGCCCGAAATGACTGTCTTCCGCATCCTCCTGCCAAGGGCCCGGGCATGACCGGCTCGGTCCTGGTCGTCGACGACGACAGCGCGATCCGCACGGTGGTGGCGGCGGCGTTGCGCCGCGAAGGCCATGCCGTCACGACGGCGGCCAGCCTGGCGGAGCTGCGCCGCGCGATCGGCGCGGCCTTGCCCGATGTGCTGGTCACCGACGTGGTGCTGCCCGACGGCAACGGCCTCGACGAGGTGGCCAGGCTCACCGCCGAGCATCCCGCGCTGCCGGTGATCGTCTTCTCGGCACGGAACACCCTGGCGACGGCGGTGCGCGCCACCGAAGTCGGCGCCTTCGACTATCTCCCCAAGCCGTTCGACCTCGACGTGCTCGGCCAGGCGGTGCGCAGCGCCATCGCCCGCGGCCGCCACGCCCCCGCCGCGCTGCCCGAGGAGGAGCTGAGCGGCGGCTCCTCGCTGATCGGCCGCTCGCCGGCGATGCAGGAAGTCTATCGCGTCATCGCCCGCGTGGTCGCCAACGACCTCACCGTGCTGATCTCGGGCGAATCGGGCACCGGCAAGGAGCTGGTCGCCAAGGCGATCCACGATCTCGGGCCTCGCCGCCGCGCGCCGTTCGTGGCGCTCAACATGGCCGCGATCCCGCGCGAGCTGATCGAGGCCGAGCTGTTCGGCCATGAGCGCGGCGCCTTCACCGGCGCCCAGGCGCGGGTGGCCGGCAAGTTCGAGCAGGCGGCGGGGGGGACCTTGTTCCTCGACGAGATCGGCGACATGCCGATGGATGCGCAGACGCGGCTGCTCCGCGTGCTCCAGCAGGGCGAGTTCACCACCGTCGGCGGCGCCCGCGCGATCAAGGCGGACGTGCGCATCGTAGCTGCCACCAACAAGGATCTGGCCGCGCTGGTCCAGGCCGGGCAGTTCCGGGAGGACCTGTTCTACCGCCTCAACGTCGTCCCCGTCGCGCTGCCCTCGCTCCGGGAGCGCCGCGACGACGTGCCGCTGCTCGCCCGCCATTTCCTCGACCGCGCCGCCGAGGACGGCCTGCCGCGCAAGAGCCTCGCGGCCGATGCGGTGCGGGTACTCGAAGGCTATGACTGGCCGGGCAATGTTCGCCAGCTCGAGAATCTGATGCGCCGTATCGCCGCGCTCAGCCGCGACGAAGTGATCGACGGGGAGGCGCTGCGCCGGGCACTGGGCGAGACTGGCTCGCTGCCCGTCCAGTCGAGTCGCGACGAGGGTATCGAGGCGGCGGTGCGCGCCCGGCTCGAACGCATCGCGATCGAAGAGCCGCGCACGCTCGACGACGGCACGCTCTACGACCGGATCATCGGCGAAGTGGAGCGCCCCCTGATCGAGGCGATGCTGGCCCGCCATGGCGGCAATCAGCTGCGTGCCGCCCGCGCCCTGGGGATCAATCGCAACACCTTGCGCAAGCGCCTCGATACGCTGGGCATCGATCTTGGTCCCAATCGCCCGGATGGTGCCGAATAGCGACAGGCTGAGCGATATTATGTGTTCTTTTTGCCACAATCTCGCTCTAGCTTGCCGGGAATGGATGCCCTCACCGCCGAGCCCCTGATCCAGGCAACGTCGCAGCCGCGGCGGCTGGCGCCTATCCGGATGCTGGAGATGGTGGTGGTGGCGCTGGCCATCGCCACGCCGGTGGCGACATTCCTGTTCGTCCGCAATTTCGCGCACCAGGTGTTCAACCCCGGCGTCGCGGCATCGCTGCTGCTGGCGAACCTGCTGCCCTATGTCGCGCTGATCGTGCTGATCGGCCGGCGGATCGCCATCCACCGCGCCACCAGGTCGGCGCTGGCCGGCGGCGGACGGCTCCATGTCCGCCTCGTCGCGGTGTTCACCCTGATGGCGAGCATTCCGATCGTGCTCACCGTGATCGCGGCTTCGGTGATGTTCCAGTCGGGCGTGCAGCTCTGGGGCTCGGAGCGGGCGCGGGGCGCATTCGACGCGACGACCGATCTTGCCAAGGAAGGCAGGGGCCTGGTCGCCCAGCGCTGGGCGACCGAGGCGCGGACCATGGTCGACGACCTGACCGAGCTCTTCCCGAAGATCCCGGCGAATTCCTCGGCCTTCCAGCGCAAGCTGCTGGAGCAGCTCTATTATCGCTCCTTCGACCAGGCCGTGGTGTTCCGCGTCGTCGATGGGAAGCAGGTCGAGGCGATGTACACCTGGGAGGCTCCCCCGGCGAAGATCTTCGCCGCGCGCGTTTCCGGCCAGGTGCTGAACCTCCTGCGCGACGAGCAGAGCTACACGAATTTCGACGCCGAGAAGCAGTGGGTGGTGACGCCGCTGGATCGGTCGCGGAACATCTTCCTCTACGTCGCCAACAGCGTGAACGTGGGCTTCATGAACCGCCAGAATTCGGGCGCCGACCGGATCGTCGCCGAATTCAACGCGCTCCAGGCGCGTTCCCGCTCGCTCCAGCTCCAGTTCAACGCGGTCCTGTTCGGCGTGGCGCTGCTGATCGTCAGCATCGCGACCTGGATCGCGCTCGCCGTCGCCGATCGCCTGGTCCAGCCGGTCGAGCAGCTCGTCATCGCCGCCCGGCGCGTCGCCGGCGGCGACCTTGCCGCGCGCGTCGACATCCCGCAGACCGGCGACGAGATCAGTACGCTCGGCAACGCCTTCAACGGCATGACCGAACGGCTCGAGCACCAGACCGGCGAGCTGCGAACCGCCAATGCCCAGCTCGAGAGCCGCCGCATGCTGATCGAGGCGGTGATGTCGGGCGTTTCGGCCGGCGTCATCTCGATCGACGCCCAGCGCAAGCTGCGCCTCATCAACGAATCGGCCATCGAGCTGCTCCGCCCGGGCGAGCAGGAGCTTGTCGGCCACCCGCTCCGCGAGCTGGCGCCCGAGCTCGACACGCTGCTCGACAGCGGCGACCGCGAGGCGGTGATCCAGCTCGGCACCGGCGGCGATGCGCGCACGCTCGCGGTGAAGGTCACCAGCGACGAGGCCGGCCGGGTGCTCACCTTCGACGACATCACCCAGCAATTGAACGACCAGCGCCGCGCCGCCTGGTCCGACGTCGCCCGCCGCATCGCGCACGAGATCAAGAACCCGCTCACGCCGATCCAGCTCGCCGCCGAGCGCCTCAAGCGCCGCTACGGCAAGAAGATCGAGCCCGAGGACGGCACCTTCGCCCAGCTGACCGACACGATCGTGCGCCAGGTGGGCGACCTGCGCCGCATGGTCGACGAATTCTCCTCGTTCGCGCGCATGCCCAAGCCGGTGTTCCGCCAGGAGTCCCTGCTCGACATCGCGCGCCAGGCGATGTTCCTCCACGAAGTCGCGCATCCCACGATCCGTTTCGAGATGAACGCGCCCGATCCGGCACCGGGCCTGATCTGCGATCGCCGCCAGATCGGCCAGGCCTTCACCAACATCGTCAAGAACGCCGTCGAGGCGATCGAAGCGCGCGGGGAGGGGGAGGCGCTGCCTCGCGGCGAGATCGTCATGACGATCGACCCGGAGGCGGGGGGCAGGATCGCGCTAACGCTGGCCGACAACGGCATCGGCCTGCCGGTCGAGCGCGATCGGATCGTCGAGCCCTATATGACGACGCGCAGCCGCGGCACCGGCCTTGGCCTCGCGATCGTGAAGAAGATCGTCGAGGAGCATTTCGGCACCATCGCCTTTTCCGACCGCCCGGGCGGCGGCACGCTGGTGACGATCTGCTTCGACACCGATCAGCTCGCCGAGATGGCGAGCACCCCCGAGGGCGAGGGCGGCGAGGAGCCGCGCCCCGCCGTGCTTACGCGTAGTGGAAGTGCCAAATCATGAGCCTCGATATCCTGGTCGTCGACGATGAGCGCGACATCCGTGAACTGGTGGCCGGCGTCCTGGAGGACGAAGGCTATTCGACGCGCGGAGCGGCGGACAGCGATGCGGCGCTGGAGGCGATCGCGGAACGCCGCCCCAGCCTGGTGCTGCTCGACGTATGGCTGCACGGCTCGCGGCTCGATGGGCTCGAGATCCTCGACGAGATCAAGCGCCGCGATCCTTCGATCCCGGTGCTGGTGATTTCCGGGCACGGCAATCTCGACACCGCGGTGGCCGCGATCCGCCGCGGGGCTTCCGATTTCATCGAGAAGCCGTTCGAGGCCGAGCGCCTGCTGTTTCTCGTCGAGCGGGCCACCGAGACCGAGCGGCTCAAGCGCGAAGTCGCCTCGCTGCGCGCCTCGATCGGCCGCGAGGAAGATCTGACCGGCCAGTCGGGCGCGATCAACACCGTCCGCGCCACGCTGAAGCGCGTGGCCTCCACCGGTAGCCGCGTGCTGATCACGGGCAGCGCCGGCACGGGCAAGGAAGTCGCTGCCCGGCTGCTCCACGGCTGGAGCCAGCGCGCCTCCGCCCCGTTCGTCATCGTCAGCGCCGCGCGCATGCAGCCCGAGCGAGTCGAGGAGGAACTGTTCGGCGTGGAGGAGGGCGGGGACCTGGTCCGCACCGGCCTGCTCGAACAGGCGCATGGCGGCACGTTGTTCCTCGACGAGATCGCCGACATGCCGGTGGCCACCCAGGCCCGCATCCTGCGCGTGCTGACCGACCAGAGCTTCACGCGCGTCGGCGGCACGCGCGTGGTCAAGGTCGATGTCCGCGTCGTCTCGGCCACGGCGCGCGACCTGATGCACGAGATAGCGGAGGGCCGCTTCCGCGAGGACCTCTATTACCGCCTGAATGTGGTGCCGGTGTCGATCCCCCCGCTTACCGAACGGCGCGAGGACATTCCCGTCCTGGTCGAGCATTTCGTCGCGCATTATGCCAATGAACGCCGCGTGCCGACGCCGGAGATCGCGCCCGATGCGATGGTAGCGCTGCAGAGCTACGAATGGCCCGGCAATGTCCGCCAGCTGCGCAACGTGGTGGAGCGGACGGTGATTCTGGCGCCGGGCGACCGGATCGGCCGGATCGACCTCGATCTGCTGCCCCCGGAGGTGCTGGGCCGCCCGGCCGACAATGGCGGCGCCATGGGCACCAACGCGATCATGGGCGCCCCCCTCAAAGAGGCACGCGAGAGCTTCGAGCGCGAATATCTCCGCGTCCAGATCCGCCGTTTCTCCGGCAACATCTCGCGAACCGCCAGCTTCATCGGCATGGAGCGCTCGGCGCTCCACCGCAAGCTGAAGCTGCTGGGGATCACCGACAGCCGGGAGGAATGAAGGCCAGGGCCGCTGCTTCCGCCGTCACCCCCGCTCGAGGCCGGGGCGACGGCATGAGGGCCCCTAGGAGGAGGCGAGCTTCATCAGCACCAGCCCGCCCAGGATCATCGCCGCGGCCGCGAGCCGCAGCGCGCCCGCGCTCTCGCCGAGCACCAGCACGCCCAGCGCGAATGCGCCGATCGCACCGATGCCGGTCCAGACCATATAGGCCGTACCCAGCGGCAGGCTGCGCATCGCGAGCGCGAGCAGCCCGAAGCTTCCGAGCATCGCGCCGATCGTCGTCACGCTGGGCCATAGCCGGGTGAAACCGTGCGACTGCTTCATGGCGAACGCCCAGACGATCTCGAGCAGGCCGGCGAAGAACAACAGAATCCAGGCCACGGGCCCTCCTTTCGGACAAGGGCCGGGCCGTCCCGGACTTCTGCCCTCGCAAGGGAGGGGGAGGACGTTGCCTCGCGCCGGACATCTAGGGAGGAAGCGGGCCGCTTGCAATGCGGGATATCGTGCCGCCGCACCGGGGGCGGCCTCTGTCGACTTCGGCGGGGAATGGCCGCAACTTCGCTGGACGATCCGGCCCCCAGGGCATAAAAGGGCGCCGCTGTGCGCCGAACGGGCGTGCGCTCCGACGCCAGAGAACGGCGCCATGCGGGAAACTCCCGCCAAGAATGAGAGTCACGACCGATGGCCGAAAAGCAGACCTCGCTTCAGGATCTCTTCCTCAACTCGCTGCGCCGGTCGAAGACGCCGGTCACGATGTTCCTCGTCAAGGGCGTCAAGCTCCAGGGCATCGTTACCTGGTTCGACAATTTTTCGGTGCTGCTCCGCCGCGACGGCCAGTCGCAGCTCATCTACAAGCACGCGATCTCCACGATCATGCCATCGGGCCCGGTGGACCTTGCCCCGCTTCTCGAAGCGGTGGGAGAATTCCAGTCCAAGAACCCGGTATTGCAGGAGATTTTCCTGAATGCGGTTCGCCGCCAGCAGGAAAATGTCACGATGTTCCTGGTCAATGGCGTGATGCTCCAGGGCCAGATCGCGGCCTTTGACCTGTTCTGCATGCTGCTCCAGCGCGAGGGCATGGCCCAGCTGGTCTACAAGCATGCCGTCTCGACGATCCAGCCGGCGCACCCGCTGAACCTCGCCGAGGAACAGAATAGCGACGACTGAGGCGCGCCCAGCATGACTACCGGTTTCGAGCGCGACCCCGACGAATTCACCCGGGGGGCGCGCGCGGTCGTTGTCTATCCGGACCTCGGCGGCAGCTCGCGCGATGCAGGGGCGCGCCTGGAAGAGACCGCCGGCCTGGCCGCGGCGATCGGGGTCGACGTGGTCGAGCGCGTGCCCCTGCGCATCCGCGCGCCCAAGCCGGGCACCCTGATCGGCTCGGGCCAGGTCGAGGCACTCGCCGAGACGGTGCGCGACAGGGAACTGACGCTGGCCGTGTTCGATGCCAGCCTCACGCCGGTGCAGCAGCGCAACCTCGAGACGGGGCTGGGCTGCAAGGTGATCGACCGCACCGGCCTCATCCTGGAGATCTTCGGCGAGCGCGCGCGCACCGCCGAGGGCCGGCTTCAGGTCGAGCTGGCGCATCTGGATTACCAGGCCGGCCGCCTGGTGCGGAGCTGGACGCACCTCGAGCGGCAGCGCGGCGGCTTCGGCTTTCTCGGCGGCCCGGGCGAAACGCAGATCGAGGCCGATCGCCGGCTGATCCGCGACCGCATGGCGCGCCTGCGTCGCGAGCTGGATTCGGTCAGCCGTACGCGCACGCTCCACCGCGATCGCCGCCAGCGCGCACCCTGGCCGATCATTGCGCTGGTGGGATATACCAACGCCGGAAAGTCGACGCTTTTCAATCGGTTGACTGGAAGTGACGTCATGGCGGAGAATTTGCTCTTCGCCACGCTCGATCCCACGCTCCGTCAGATCTCGCTGCCGGGCATCGACAAGGCGATCCTCTCGGACACGGTCGGTTTCGTCTCCGAACTGCCGACCCAGCTCGTCGCGGCGTTCAAGGCGACGCTGGAAGAGGTCGTCTCCGCCGACCTGCTGATCCATGTCCGCGACATCGCGCATCCGGACAGCGAAGCGCAGAAGGACGATGTCGAGCAGGTGCTGGCGGATATCGGCGTTGCCGAGACCACGCCGCGCTTCGAGGCGTGGAACAAGATCGATCTGCTCGAGGGGGAAGCCCGTGACGACCTGCTCGCCGAGGCGGCGAAGCGCGAGGACGTGATGCCGGTTTCGGCCGTGAGCGGGGAGGGCGTGGACGCGCTGGTCCATGCCGTCGCCGCGCGCCTCACCCAGGGCCATCGCCGCTACACCGTCCATCTCGATCCCGCCGACGGCGCCGCCGCCGCCTGGCTCCATCAGCATGGCGAAGTTCTGGAACAGGGAATGGACGGGGAACGGGCAGTCTACGAGGTGCGGATGGCGCCGCGGGACTATGAGCGGTTCCTGACGCGGGGTTGAGCGATCAACGGTCCCGCGGCAGTTCCCGCACCTCGATAGTGCCGCCACATTCATAGACTGGATTGCCGGCAAGAAAGGCCCTGGCCGCTTCGAGATCCTCTGCCCGGATGCGAAGATAGCCGCCGAGATGTTCGGAAAGCGGTGCCGGCGTACCGGCCTTGCGGAGGCTTTCGCCACCCGCGATCGCGCTCCCGCCATCGAAGCGGCCGCTGGTCCGCAGCCGCTCGAGATAGGATTGCCACATCTCGGGCGTCGGCGCCTCGTCCACGTCATTGTGCATGAGCAGGATATAGTCGCGCATCAGGCTTCCTCGCGCTTGGCCCTTACCCAGAGTTCTTCCTTGGCATCGAGGTCGAGATCCTCGAAGGCATTGCCAGCTTCTGCTTCCATTGCCTTGAAACGCTTTTCGAATTTTCCATTCGCACTGCGTAGCGCGGCCTCGGGGTCCACACCCAGCTTTCGCGCCCAGTTCACCACCGCGAACAGCAGGTCGCCGACTTCCTCCTCGACCTGGGCTGGCGTTGCGGCGGCTTCGACCTCGGCCAGTTCCTCGTCGATCTTGGCGCGGGCGCCGCTGGGATCGGGCCAGTCGAACCCGGTGCGGGCGGCGCGTTTCTGGAGCTTGTCGGCGCGAAGCAGGGCGGGAAGGCCGATCGCCACGCCGTCGAGCGCGCTCGCATGCCCCTTCGCACCGCGCTCCGACGCCTTGATCTGCTCCCAGAGGTGATGGCCGCCCTCGGCGGCGCCCAGGAAAATGTGCGGGTGGCGGCGCTCCATCTTGTCGCTGATCGCATCGGCGACGTCGGCCAGCGCGAAATCGCCGGCTTCCTCGGCCATGCGGCTGTGGAAGATCACCTGGAGCAGCAGGTCGCCGAGCTCGTCCTTGAAGTCGGCCATGTCGCCGCGCTCGATCGCGTCGGCAACCTCATAGGCTTCCTCGATCGTATAGGGCGCGATCGTCGCAAAGGTCTGTACGGTATCCCATTCGCAACCGCTTGCGGGGTCGCGCAGCCGCGCCATGATGGCGACGAGGCGGTCGATGGCGGTGGCGGGTGCGGTCAAGGCTGGGACTCCGGAGGATGCGGCGGCGACCCTAGGAAGCCATCCATATGAAGGAAAGCCCCGTCGGCCCGGCGATGCGCGCCGGATGCCGCAAGCTCAATCCGGGCGAAGCCTGAGCACCAGATCGCCTTGTCGCCCGGTGCCGCGCAGTTCGACGCGATCGGCGAAGAAGTCGAGCCGGGCGTAGCTCGTCTCGCTCGTGTCGAGCATCGCCTTCATGTTCACATAATGGATGCCGGCCCGCTCGCCATAATTGCCGTCATGGTTATGCCCGTCGAGCCAGATCTTGGCGGAGGGGTGGCGCTCGAGCAGGGCCGTCACCGCTGGAGCGTTCCACAGATTATGGGGATTTTCCGGCCAGACGGGGAAGTGGCTGAACAGCATGACCTTGAGCTTGCGCCTGTCCGCCCGCGTCAGTTCGCTGTCGATCCAGGCCAGCTGCTCGCCGCCGATGCCGCCGTCCCATAGCGGCTTGTCGGGATAGAGCGCGGCATGCGCGGCCATGCTCCTCTTGTGCTCCGGACTGCCGGCCGGCCAGGCGTAGCTGCTCAGGTCGTTGCCGTCGGTCACCAGGAACAGCCAGCCTTGCCGCTCGAAGCTGTAATAGCGCCGGGGCATGCCGAGCTTGGCCGGCACCTGGGGCTTATGGGCATCGTCGATCGCGAACTCGTGATTGCCCAGCACGAAATGCACCGGATGCCGCAGCCGCCGCGCGATCGGCAGCATCGCGTCATAGCTGGCCCAGTCCTTGTCGATGAAATCGCCGAGATGGACGACGAAGGCGAGCCGCTGGCGATTGAAATCCGCCACCGCGGTCGCGAGCTTGCGGGGCGCCGTGTGGTACATGCGCTGGCCGTTATCGGGGGCGTCGGCATATTGCGCGTCCGCGATCGCGCCGATGCTGAAGGTCGGCTTCTCCCCCCGTGGCGCGGGCGCCGCGCCCAGTGCCGCCAGTGCCAGCATGGCCGTCCACCGCATCGCTTCATTCCCTCCGGCTCGATTCGCAGCGGCTTAGGCGCGCCAGGTTGCAGTTTTAAGCAGCCGGAGCGGTCCCGGCTGTCATGCGCGCTTCATGGAGTGGGCCTAGCCCTCGCAGGGGCAGGGTGATTCCCCTGGGGAGGAGCGGCATGACGGGGCGGGCAGGGCCTGGCGGGGAGGCGGCGCGATGAACGAACTGACCGCCATCGTCGCGCGCCGCCATGCGGCGGCCGAGGAAGTAGCGCTGCGCGCCGCGCTCCAGCGCTTCGTCGAGGGCCGGCTGCGCGATCGGGACGAGGGCGAGGATATCGTCCAGGAAACCTATGTCCGCCTCTATGACTATCGCCGCACGCGCGGCGTCGCCGATGTCGGCGCCTTCTGCTTCGCGGTGGCGCGCAACCTGGTCTTCGATCATTTCCGGCGTCGCCGCGCGATGCCGGAGGCCGCCGAACTGGCCGAGGACATCGCCTGCCCCCTGCCGCGGGCCGAGGAAGTCCTGGATTATCGCCAGCGCGTGGAAATCCTGGTCGCGGCACTCAAGGTGATGCCGCCGCTGCGCCGCGAGGTGTTCCTGCGCCGCCGGCTCGACGGCGTGGCCTGCGCCATCATCGCCGCCGACCTCGAGATGAGCCTCGCCGCGGTGGAGAAGCATTGCACCCGCGCGGTCGCCGATCTGCGCGCGGCGCTCGAACGGCGCGGCTTGCCGGCAGGGGCTGCCCGGTGAGCCGGCGCGCGGTTCTGCGGGATGCCGCCCATTGGGCGATGCGCGAGGACGAGGCGGTGCTCGGCGAAGCGCCGCCCGCCGCGGCGGGCGATATCCAGGCGATGCTCGACGATCCGGCGCTCGCCGATGCGATGGGCCAGCTCCCGCGGCTCTCGGACGGGGACGTCCAGGCCATGCGCGCCAATCGCCGCCGCGCGATCGGTACCGGCGGCGCGCTGGCGTTGGTCGCCGCGTTCGGCATCGGCGGCTGGCAGGCCGGCTGGTACCGCGCCGCCGCGCCGGCGCCGATCCATTACGAGACGGCGCGGGGCCAGCAGCTCGATGTCGCGCTCGCCGACGGCTCGAAACTCCACCTCAACGGCGCGACCAGCCTCGACGTGACGCTCGGCGCGGATCGCCGCACGGTGACGATGCAGCGCGGCGAAGCCTATTTCGACATCGCCCATCGGCCCGATCAGCCCTTCACCGTGCATGCCGAGGGATCGGCGACGCGGGTACTCGGCACTGCGTTCGACATCGATATCGCAAGCGGCGGCGTTCGCATCGCGGTCTATCGCGGCAAGGTGCGCTTCGGTGGTGACGGCGCCGACAGACATGCGGTGATCGTCGAAGCCGGCTGGCGCAGCCGCTTCGCCGGCGGTCAGGCGCGCGCGCCGACGCGCTTCGATGCGACGCAACAGGATTGGCGCCAGGGCTGGCTGGACATCGACAATATGCGGCTCGGCGAGCTGGTCGATGCGCTCAATCGCCGCGGTGGCTCGCGCATCGTCCCGCCGCCCAAGTCGCTCGCATCGATCGCGGTTGCCGGGCGGTTTCGCCTTGATAATCCACGGCAATTACTTGGCGCCATGGGCGCTGCCTATGATTTTCAGGTCGTTCGCAAGGGGGATGAACTGCACCTGGTTCCCACCCGTGAAGGTGTCACGCCGTCGTCAGATCGATGACATTGCGCTGCAATAAAATTCTTTTGTCCGGAAGCTGATCGACCCCCGTCTTCCTCCCCGGAGGCGCACATCGCGCCCGAGCGGAGGAACATAATGGATCGCACTAGGGGAATTTCACTCATGGCAGTGGCAATCATGCTCGCCATGCCGGCCATGGCCCAGGCACGCAGCGCCGAAGTTTCGATGCACGTGCAGATGCGCTTCGACATCGGCGCGTCGGACCTGCGCAGCGCCATTTCGCAGTTCTCGCAGGCCACCGGCGTGCAGGTGGTGGTCGCGCCGAACGTGGTCGCCGGCCGCCGCACCGGCGGGGTGCGGGGTGCGCTCACCGTGCGCGCGGCGCTTGATCAGCTGCTGCGCGGCACCAACCTGATCGCCTCGATGCGCGGCGGCGTTGTGGTGCTTACGCCGGCGCGGGCCGTGGCCGCGCCGCGCCGCGCTGTTCATGCCGGTGCCGCCAAGCCGGTCGCGCAAGCCGCTGCGCAGGCCGAGCCCGAGGCGCCGCGCGTCCAGGAAGAGTCCGAGATCGTCGTTTCCGGCTATCGCGAGAGCCTTACCGCGGCGCAGCAGCTGAAGCGCAAGGCCGTCGGCGCCGAGGACAATATCGTCGCCTCCGATATCGCCGCCTTTCCCGACCTGAATCTCGCCGAGGCGCTGCAGCGCATCCCCGGCATCACCATCACCCGCGACACCGGCGAGGGCCGGCAGATCGCGCTTCGCGGCCTGGGCGCGGATTTCACCCGCACCCAGCTGAACGGCATGGAAGTGATGGGCAACACCGCCTCGGGCATGGACAATCGCGGCGCGGTCAGCCGTTCGCGCTCGTTCGACTACAGCCTGTTCGCGTCCGAACTGTTCAACCGCGTCGCGGTGCAGAAGTCGTTCGCGGCGGAGCAGGACGAGGGCGGTATCGCCGGCACCGTGCAACTCTACAGCGCCAAGCCGTTCGACTATGCCGGTTCGAAGTTCGTCGTCTCCGCCAAGGGCCAGACGAACACCAACACCAGCGGAGTCACCCCGCGCGTCGTCGGCCTGGCCTCGACTCGCTCCGGCGATTTCGGTGCGCTGGTCTCGGTCGCCTATAGCCAGATCAAGAGCAACGAATATGGCTATCGCAACTGGGGCTGGGGCCTGACCAAATATGGCGCCGCCAATATCGGCCCCGAGATCGACGCGGCGACCCGTGCAAAGCTGCTCGCCGGCGTGTATCAGCCGACCGCCCAGTCGCCCTCGACCTGGTATACCGATCGCCGCCGGCTCGGGATCACCTCGTCGGTCCAGTATCATCCGGGCGACGATTTCAAGCTCGACGTCGACTTCCTCTATGGCCGCCTGTGGGACTATCGCGACGATTATGCGCTGGCCACTGCGGGCAGCAACCCGCTGACCGGCGCCAGCGTCGGCGGCACGCAGGTGATCCGCAGCGCGGTGATCGACGACACCAATACGCTGCGTGCCGCGAGCTATACGGGCATCGACCTGCGCTCCGAGCATCACATCGTCAAGAACCACACCGATTTCTATCAGGGCGTCGCCAATCTGAGCTGGAAGATCGGCGATCGGCTGACCATCCATGCGCTGGGCGGCTATGAACAGTCGGACTTCGCCCAGCCGGTGTTCGACAAGGTGTTCATGGAGGCGAAGCAGACGCCGTTCAGCTACGACACCCGGCCGCGCATCCCGGTCAACACCTATGGCATCGACCTGAAGAACCCCGATCTCTGGACCGTCCAGCGCCTGGACGTGCAGGAGAATGCGATCACCAACCGCTATCTCAACGGCAAGCTGGATGCCGCCTACGACCTGGGCGGCGGCCTGACCTTCAAGGCCGGCGGCGCCTACAAGAAGTTCACCAATACGGGCTATACCTGGGCCAACAAGGTGTTCCACAACGTGCCGGCGAACATCCCCGTGCCGAACGGCATGAAACAGCTCGTCGGGCCCGACACGCTGCTGCAGTACATCGTCGGCAATGTCGACGCGATCTATGCCTATGTCGGCGACAAGCGCGACCTGACCGCCGCCAATCTGCAGGCGGGCAGCGACTATCGGGTCGACGAGAAGACCTGGAACGGGTTCGCCCAGTTCGACCTGGATACCCATGTCGGCGACATGCGCCTGCGCGCCAATGCGGGCCTTCGCTACTTCTCGACCGATCTGACCTCGTCGGGGCATCTTGCCACCGGCTCCGGCTTCGTGCCGGTCTCGATCGAGACCAACAGCAATGGCTGGCTGCCCGCCGCCAATGTCGCGCTCGACGTGACCAGGAACCTGGTGGTGCGCGTCAGCGCCAGCCGCAACGTCAACCGTCCGGGCCTGGGGGATCTGGCTGCGGCCGGCTCGATCACCACGCGCCCGAACGGCGGCAGCCTCAGCCTCGGCAACCCGTTCCTCAAGCCCTACAAGGCCACTTCGGTCGAGGGCTCGATCGAATGGTATATGGACCGCACCGGCTTCGCCTCGGTCGGCTTCTTCTACAAGAACATGGACAGCTTCATCTCGCCGTCCACGGTCACCATCCCCTATGGCCAGACCGGCCTGCCGCTGTCGCTGCTGATCCAGGGCCAGGATGCCAGCACCCCCTATGACGTGAGCCAGCCCATCAACGGCCCCGGCGCGGACATCAAGGGCATCGAAGTGGCGTTCCAGCACGACTTCACCTTCCTGCCGGGCGCGCTCAAGCATCTCGGCATGGTCGTCAACGGCACCTGGTTCGACGGGCACCTGCAGGGCAAGGTCGGCAACACCTTTGTCCGCCTGCCGCTGTTCAACCTGTCGAAATGGGCGGCGAACGCGACGCTCTACTATGAGGACAAGGACTGGGGCGTGCGCGTGTCCGACGCCTATCGGAGCAAATACTATACCGGCCTGGGCACGGTGGGGAATGTCGGCGACTATATCGCCGCCACGCACAACATCGATTTCCAGGCGCATGTGAACCTGATGAAGGGCGTCCGCCTGATCGCCGAGGGGATCAACCTCACCAACGAGCCGATCGAGCAGTTTGCCGGCGGCCCGATCGCGCGCCGGGTGGTCTACACCACCAGCGGCCGCACCTTCACTCTTGGCGTCAGCGCCGAGTTCTGATGCGCGAAAACCTCCGCCCCGGCACGCGCCGGGGCGGATCTTCGCTGATCGGGCACGGGCGCGGATCGACGAAGGCCAGGGTGGTGGCGCGAAGGGGCGCGGGCCCGATTCGGGAAGGTGGAAGCCGCGCGATGCAGCCGCCGCGAACGTTCAGTCGAGCACGACCTTGTCGGCGTGGCGGGGTTTGAAGCCACGCGCGCGGCGCTCATATTCCTGCGCCATGCCCATATGCGCGCGGAAGCTGGCCATTCCCTTGGCTTTCATCGCTGCATCACGCTCCTCATCGGCGCGCTGCGCGAAATATTTGCTGTCGGTCATAACCTCTCCGGCTCCAACCTATTCGGAAGTAAGCGATCGGGGGGCATGTCCCATTCCGTAGAAACCCTTAGTCGCAGCCGATCCGTACCGTTTGGGGGCGACCGGAGGGGAAAGGGCGTTCACCCCCCCATCGAGCGGCTTTCGATCCTTCCTGCAGTCCTTCTTGCAGTCGCCGGGCTCCGCACCATCTCTGTCGCTTCACCAATCCAGGCGGAGAGAGACATGACATTTGCCGGGCGCGAGCTGCATTCGAAAATCGCCGAGGACGGCACGCTCTCCCTGTCGCTGCTCGATGTCGAGATCGGCGAGCCGGCCGATGACGAGATCGTCGTCCGCATCGAAGCGACACCGATCAACCCCAGCGACCTGGGGCTGTTGCTCGGCCCCGCCGATCTGGCGACGTTGCGGGAAACCGGCGGCGATCGCCCCGGACTCGCCTTCACCGTGCCTGGCGCGCGGCTTGGAAGCGTGCGGGGAAGGGTGGGGCAGTCGATGCCGGTCGGCAATGAAGGCGCCGGTATCGTCGTCGCCGCCGGCAAGGACGCCGCGGCACTCGAAGGCAAGCGCGTCGGGATGGTGGGTGGCGCGATGTATGCCGACTATCGCCGGATCAAGGCGCGGGACGTGATTCCGCTGCCGGAAGGCGCGACTTCCGCCGATGGCGCCTCGATGTTCGTGAACCCGCTCACGGCCCTGGGTTTCGTCGAGACGGCACGGCGCGAGGGGCATGCGGCGATCGTGCATACCGCCGCCGCCTCGAATCTCGGCCAGATGCTCCAGAAGATCTGCCTCGCCGACGGCATTTCGCTCGTCAACATCGTCCGATCCGACGAGCAGGCCGACATATTGCGCGCGATCGGGGCGACCTATGTCCTCAACAGCAAGGATGCCGATTTCCCGGCCCGGCTCACCGATGCGGTGGCGGAAACCGGCGCCACCATCGCCTTCGACGCGATCGGCGGCGGCACGCTCGGCAGCGAGATCGTCCAGGCCATGGAGCGTGCGGCCGTCCGGCGCATGAGCGCGTATAATCGCTATGGATCGGAGGTCTTCAAGCAGCTCTACATCTATGGCGCGCTCGACCTGTCGCCGACCACGCTCAACCGGTTGGCCTTCGGCTTCCAGTGGAGCGTTTCCGGCTGGCTGCTCTTCCCGTTCCTGCGCAAGGCGGGCGCGGAAGCGGCGGACCGGATGCGCAGGCGCGTGGCGGACGAGCTGACGACGACCTTCGCGAGCCATTACACACGGGTCATCGGCCTGGCCGAGGCGCTCGATCCGGAGGTTCTCCGGAGCTATGAGCGCAAGGCGACGGGCGAGAAGTTCCTGATCGACCCGACGAGAGGCTGAGGGCCGGCCGGCACGGCTCCGGGGGCGGCAATTCCGTGCCCCGGCCGCCGGGCCGGTTCAATCCTCCAGCGCTTCATACCGCGTATCGAGTTCCCGGGCGCGCGCCATATCGGCGTCCGCGCCGCGTTCGTTGCCGCGCATGCGGCGGACGAGACCCCGATTGTAATAGCCGCGCGCTGCATGCGGTGCATAGCGCACGGCGAGATCGAAATCCGCCTCCGCGCGCGCGAGGTCGCCTTCCTGGCCATGGGCCAGGCCCCGGTTGAGATAGGCGAAGGCGAGTTCGGGCCGCACCGCAACGGCTTGGTCCAGCGCACCGATCGCGCCCTGCCAATCGCCTTGCCATGCCCGCGTCAGCCCGTCCGCCAGCCGCGCGGCCGCGACGCCGGCGTCTCCCTTCGCGCCGGGATCGACCAGCCGCTTGCAGCCGCGCAGGCTCCGTTCCGGATCCTGGACCGTGCAGGCATTCCAATCGCCGCGCCGGGCGGCCCTGCGGGCGCGGGATTTGCGTGCGGTGGTTACGATGATCTCGCCGGCACCGGATTCGGCTTCACCGGCCACGGTAACGGGCGTGCCCGTGGCCGCGGAGGGTGCGGCGAGCCTTCCGCCGGTGACGACGATCGGCGCGCTCGGCAGCGGTGCAGGCCGGGCCGCGGCCATCCTGGCGTGTGGCGCCGCCGGGGCGGGCGCCGCATCCTGCTGCGAGGATGCCGCCAGGTCCTGGCTCGCAAAGGGAGCATAGCCTGTCGTGGGAGCGGCTTGCCGGGGTTCCGCTTGCGCCTCTGCCTGGGGCTCCGGCTCCGGCCTTGCGGCTGCGGAAGGGGGCGTGGGAGGCAAATGCGGAGAGGCCCGCCGGATCGGGACGGGGCGCTCGGGTGCCGGGGCCTGGGGCCGCGCCGGCCCGGTCGCCACCGTCCGTTCGATTGCCGGCACGGGCCGACCGGGGGCTGGCGGCGTCTCGGCCTGTCTTTGCAGGGCGAGGGGAATCGCAATCACCGCGACGAGCAGGATGGATGCGAAGGCGCCGATCTGCGTCCGCTGGCGCCACCGGCGGACAGGTGCCGCCGGCTGGCCGGGCGGGGTGGTTGCAATCGGTTGCTCATCGCCGTCGAACCTGCGCATGGCACGCGCGATCGCCGCACTGCGCCCGCCAGGGCGTGGCGGTGGCGGCTCGGGCAGCAGCCGGGCGATATCGTCGTCGCGATCCATTCAGGCCTCCATGCCGGCGGGGCGGCAAGTGCCGAAGCCGGAAGGGGAGCGGAGGCTGGGTACGGGCATTGGGCGATCTATAGCGGCAATATCGGCCAGGTCGAAGGCATGATCGCGCACGGCCGTAGCCTCGTGAAGGTGCCGCCGCCTGGCGGCGGCACCCATCGAGTCATCATTGGAGTGCCGCCATCGCATGGGCGGTCTTGGCCGCGCGGACGAGCTGGATGAACTCCGAGCGATAGCCGAAACCATCTTCTCCGCGCGCCGCGCTTGCCATGCCCAGGACTTCATCGAAGCCGAGCTGGCCATTGTAGCGCCCGCCGCGCAACAGCTCGGCGAAGCCCGCCACCGCGGCCGCGAAGCGCGCGTCCCGGGGCGCGTCCTCGAACCGGGCGAAGGTGGTGCCGCGATCGATCGGCGTGGTGAGGAGGCGGCTCGTGTCGGACTTGGGCAGCTTGTAGCGGATCTTGACGAAGCCCAGTTCGTCGCTCCGGGCGCCTGCCGCGACAGGCGCCTGCTCCGCGTAGCGCAGGTCGCCGATGGCGCGCGGTCCGCCGACCGGAGTCACTTCGTAGATGGCCGTCACGGTCTGGCCGGATCCGACATCGCCGGCATCGACCTTGTCATTGTCGAAGTCGTCGCGGTTCAGCATCCGCGTCTCATAGCCGATCAGCCGATATTCGGAGACGGCGCGGGGATTGAACTCGACCTGGATCTTCACGTCCTTCGCGATGGGGAACAGCGTCGAGGTCGCTTCGTCGACGAGCGTCTTCCGCGCCTCGCCGATCGTGTCGATATAGGCGGCCGCGCCATTGCCGTTCTGGGCGAGCGTCTGCATCAGCGCATCATTGTAATTGCCCATGCCGAAGCCCAGCACCGAGAGGAACACGCCCTTGCCGCGCTCGCGCTCGACATAGCCCTTCAGCTCATTGTCGCTGGTGATGCCGACGTTGAAGTCGCCGTCGGTCGCCAGGATCACGCGGTTGACGCCCTTGGGATCGAAGTTCTGCTCGGCGAGCGCATAGGCCTGGCGGATGCCTTCGGCCCCCGCCGTGCTGCCGCCCGCACCCAGCCGGTCGATCACGGCCAGTATCTTGTCCTTGCTGCTCGCCGGAGTGGGCTCGAGCGCAGTGCCCGCGCTGCCGGCATAGGTGACGATCGCCACGCTGTCCTTGCCGTCCAGCTGGTCGAGCAGCATCGCCAGCGACTGCTTGACCAGGGGAAGCTTGTTGGGCGCGTTCATCGAGCCCGATGTGTCGATCAGGAAGACGAGATTGGCACGCGGACGGGACGCGCGCTGGATCTCATATCCCTTCACGCCGATCCTGACGAGCTTGCGCCCCGGCGACCAGGGGCTCGGGAACACGGCGACATTGGTGCTGAACGGCTGGTCCGCGGTGCGCGCGGGCGCATAGTCATAGGGGAAATAATTGACCATCTCCTCGGTCCGCACCGCTGCCGGCTGCGGCAGGACATTCTGGTTCAGCGACGCGCGTACGAACGAATAGGAGGCGGTATCGACGTCGAGCGAGAAGGTGGAGACGGGCTCTTCGCGGACGATCTTGAAGGCGTTCTGCTGCGTGGCGGTGAACTTGTCGCGCCCGGTGTCGCGATAATAGGGGGGCGCCGGCATCGGCTCGGCCCGCGCGACATAGCCGCGGCTGCGGGCTGCGGGTGCGAAGGCGGGCGAAGCGGACGACAGGGCCGTGACCGGCGTCGCGGAGTCGCGGCGGCCTGCCACGCGCGAGCCGGTCACGACTATGTTCTGCGCTTCCTGCGCGGTCTTCGCCTCGGGTGCCGGCGCGGCAGCGGCCGGATCGGGAATCGCGGCGACGCGCCTGTCGGAATCGGTGCAGGCTGCGACCAGTGCCAGCATGAGTCCGGTGGCGAGCGCCTGGGACAAACGGGGCATGTCTTTCTCCCTTGGTTACAGCGGGCGAGATCGTCCGCATCCCCCTTGGACGCGCGGTTCCGGGAGATCCTTGGGCGAGGATCGGAATTTTTCCGCGCGGACGGATCAGTCGTCCGCGCCCGGCTTCCCGGCGACCATCCGCCGTACTTCGTGCATGCGCCACGAGACCGTCGCCTCCGCCACGCCGAGGATCGCGCCGGCCTCGGCATGCGTCAGCTGCTGTCCGGCGACGAGAATCGCAGTGTCGCGATAGGCCGGGGGCAGGCGGGCGATCGCGCTCTTCACCCAGAGCGCGTCGTGCAGGTCGCGCCCGTCCGGCCCCCGCGCCAGCCCGGCCAGCACCGCAAGCCGCTGGGCGACGCCCCCGAACGACCGGCGGCGACGGTGCACGTCGCGGCAGGCATTGAACACGATGCCGCACAGCCAGGTGGAGAATTTCGCCTCGCCGCGAAAGCTGCCGATCCGCTCCACCAGCGTGCAGCACACATCCTGGGCGACGTCTTCGGCATCGGCACGCGAGCCGGTCAACTGCCAGGCCAGGCCATGGATGCGGTCATAGTGGCGCTCCACGAGCAGCCGGAACGCCTCGCGTTCGCCGGCGACCGCGCCGACCAGGAGGTCCGCATCCGGATCGGCAGGGTGCATCTTCATGGCCCCAGCAGGCCTGGCCGCGGCGGAACAGCGGGGTCGCATCGATTCCCGGAACTGTGCGGCGCTCTTTCCCCCGGCATGTTGCGCTATTTGCCTCAATCCCGGCTGTGGCGCCATCGGGCATCAGAAGCCGGCCTTCGAAGGCGAGGCCTGAGCGCGGTCGAGCGTGAGTAGGTTGCTACAAGGTGCAGGATTATGCGTGTGCGAACCGCGCTGCGGCGTGCGCCCGGAAGCGCCAGGTTGAGAACCGTGGATAGATGGGACGGTGTTCGAAAGAATGACGCCACGTGCGATTGTCGCACATGATCACAACACGGGCTGGGACGAGGCTTACAGGCTGTGTTAGCGCAATTTTGCAAAGAGACAGTTTTCACCAACATTGAAATGAGACTCTTCGGTAGGCGTCGTGCGGCAGAGCACAGCGCTGCCGCCTCCATGCCACCGCCGCCGCGCGGATCCAAAGCGCTGGCGGCGGTGGTGGCATGGAGGCCTGCCGATCGGTTTGATGATAGCAAGGACGGAAAATGGACCCGCTGCGAACGCAGCGGGTCCGGTCTAGGATAACTTAGGATAGAACGCGGCGCACGGTGAGCTGACGCTCTCCCGCGAAAACAATCATTGTACCATCGGACCGAATCTCGACGAGAGACACTGCCGGTTCTCCCGCTCAGCGCAGCTGCTGACGAAGGAAGCGCCGGAACGCCAGCGTTTCGGTGAACCGCACGACCGGCAGCCTTGCACGAAATCCGGCGACTTCGACGGGACCACGATCGTAGATCCCGTCCTGCTGCTCCGGGGGCGCTACGGCTACCTTTGCCTCGTACAGGTTGCACCAGTGCCCATCGTGCCAGCTTTGATCGAGACCAAGCCCGAAGGGATTCGCAGGCCGCCACAGTGGGATATCGTTGCGGCGATGGCTCACGATTCCGGTCTCGATGCCGAGCCCGAGATCGGTGTTGCGGTCGCAAACGACGCGCAGCAGCGCCTCGCTGGAATCACCGAGATAAGTCGCATGCTGGTCCGTCAAAATTCGAACCGGACGGCCGTGGCCTGGAGCACATTATGTGCTCTAAAAGGCGTCACCGTTTCCCGGCAGCCGATGCTCGACGTGCGTGAGACGATCCGCGCGGGCGCGCGCACCGTGACGGCGATCCTGGCGAGCCAGGACTTCGCGGCGAATGCGGGCACGCTGCTCGGAAACTATGTACTGCCCGTCAGCGCGAGCGGCGCCGGGCAGATCGACCGCGCCTTGCTGACAGCTGCGATCGTCAACACGCCGACCAAGACCTATGACGGCACGACGCTCGCCACGCTGACTGCCGGCAATTTCGCGCTTACCGGCTTCGTCGCCGGGGAAGGCGCAATGGTCACCCGCAATGCCGGGATCTACAGTTCCGCCAACGCCGGGGCGCGTACCGTCACTACCAGTCTGGTCGTTTCCGATTTCGCCGCGAACCAGGGCACGTTGCTGTCCAACTATATCCTGCCGGCCGGGGCGACCGGCGCGGGCCTGATCAACCGGGCCGACCTTGTGGTCACCGTCACCGGCAACCCCACCAAGCCCTTTGACGGTAACACCAGTGCCACGCTCGGCGCATGGGACTTCACCATCGGCGGCTTCGTACCGGGAGAAGGGGCGATCATCACCGAGACCCATGGCAACTATGCCAGTGCAAGGCCCGGGACTCATCAGGTGAGCGTATCCCTCGATCCCGGGGACTATTCGGCGAGCCAGGGCACTTTGCTCTCGAACTACAATCTGCCTTCGGTTGCGGTCGGCCCGGGCGAGATTACCCGGTCGGGCACTGCCTGCGCGGTCCCCTATGCCGCCGATTGCGAGCTCAACGGGCTGGCCCAACTGTTCGGCGTGCCGCGCTTCTACATCCCCTATCCCTCGGCCTACACGCCGTATTTCGCGCGGACCAACGGGCTTGCCGGCCTGCCGGGCGTGCTGCGCCAGGCGAGCGTCACTCCCATTCCGGGCGGCCTGCTGATCCGCACCGGCATGCCGACGATCAACTCGCCCGAGGCGATCCTGATGCAGGGTGAAGCGGGCAAGACCTTCACGATCCTCTTCCCGCCCGAGCAAACCCCAGCGCCGCTCGATCTTGAGGAGACCAAGCCCTGATGCGCCGCCTTGCATGCCTGTCGTTGGCCGCGCTCGCCGCCGCGACTCCCGCTGCCGCCCAGGATTTCAAGCGCGTAGTCCCGAAGCTGCCGCCGGCGCCGGCGCCGGCCGAGGTGAGGGTCCCCGATCAGGCCCCGCCGCCGGTGGACGATCAGACGGTGCTGGTGCCCGAGCTCAAGGGCGTTGTATTCGTCAACGGCACCGCGGCGGTTCAGCCTGTCGCCGACATGCCCGGCGGCCTGGCCGCACCGGATCTGCCGCTGCTTCAGACCCCCGAATTCGCTGCCCGCGTGCGATCCTATCTTGGTCGCCCGCTCACCCGCGCAGGACTGAACGCGATCGCCCAGCTGGCGCGTGACGCGTATCGCGCCGCGGAACAGCCTTTCCTGGAAGTCAGCGTGCCGCCGCAGAATGTGCAGTCGGGCGTAGTGCAGTTCGTAGTCACGCCCTACCGCGTCGGCGAGATACGCGTGACCGGCAACAAGCATTTCTCCGGCCGGCTGATTCGCGGGATGGGCGACTTGCACAGCGGTGAACAGCTCACGCTGCCGCGGCTGCGCAAGGCTCTTGACGACTATAACCAGAATCCCTTCGTCACGATCAATGCCATCGCCAGTCCGGGCGCGGAGACAGGGGTGACCGACATCAATCTCGAGGCGAAGGAGACCTTTCCGCTTCGCGTCTATGGCTGTTACGACAATCAGGGCACGGCGCTGCTGGGGCGCGACGAATGGTACGTTGGTTTCAACTGGGGGAATGTGCTCGGCACGGGGCAGATACTGTCCTACCAGTTCACCCGCAGCTTCAAGGGCCGCTATACCTCGCATTCGGTGAGCGACACCGTGCCGCTCGGCCCGGACGATCGGCTGCTGTTCTTTGGCGCCTATGCGATCCAGGATCCCGATCTCGGCCCGATCTTCAAGAGCAAGGGGCATTCGGGGCAGATCAGCGGCCGCTGGGCGCATGATTTGCCGGGCTCGACGCGCGTGAAGCATAACCTCCAGATCGGGGTGGATTACAAGCGCACCGACAACAACCTGGACTTTCTGGGTTTCCGCATCCTCGATTCCGCGGTGGAGATATTCCAGATTCCCGTCACCTATAACGGCACCTTCATTGATGGCGGCGGCCGCACCGTGGTCGACGCAAGCTGGACCTTCTCGCCGGGCGGAGTGACTGCGCACAACAAGGATGCAGCGCTCAACCTGCTCGTGCCCTATTCGGACGCGACCTATGGCTATGGCCGCATCTCGGTGACGCGCACCACTTTCCTGCCCAAGGGTGTCACTTGGATCGTGCGCGGCATGTTCCAGGGGGCGACGGGCAACCTGCCCAACAGCGAGCAGCTCGGTGGCGGCGGCATCGGAAGCGTGCGCGGCTATGATCCAAACACCGCGCTCGGCAGCGAAGGCTTGCTGCTCAGCACCGAGCTGCGCACGCCGGTCTTCCATCTGCTCGACAAGAAGATGGACGATTATCTCCAGTTCGGCGTGTTCGTGGACTATGCCAGCCTGTGGCAGCCCACGCCCTATCCCGATCTCCCGCATCGCGACGAACTGGCCAGCATCGGCTTCAACGTGAACTACGGGATCGGCCGGCATCTCGACCTGCAGCTCCAGGTCGGGCGCCAGCTGAAGCGGGCGCCGTTCGAGACCGAGAAGAAGACGCGGGCGTCGATCATCGCGACCATCGGGTTCTGAGCCGATGCCGTGCTATGCGGTGGGGCGATTGGGTTGTTGTTGCCTTTCATTGCCGTGGACGGATGGATCGATACCCGCCTTGCGCAGCAGTTCCTCGGGATCGCACCCCTTCAGGACTGCGCCTTGCAGCAGGCGCTCCACTGCAATGCCATCCAGAGCCAAGCCACAGCTTCTGACTGCATGAACGGCGAATCGCCGAGAGCAAGGCCGCCCAATACTCCAGCCCATCCCAACGGGAAGAAGACTGCGCCAGCGACAGCGCGATGACGGAACGAGAGCCATCTGGGAAAGAGAAGCAGAGCGCTAATCAGTGCGATTGCGCCTGCCCACCCGCCTGCTTCGCTCCAATCCATTGGCGATATCTGAACGAGCAACCGATTGTCTGCAATCGGGGGCTTAGCTGACGTTCGATCTCGGGTTCGCAGTGTCGGCGGCTACGCGCCCCAATCGCGGCCGTTCGTCGGGCACTCCGTCGATCCCGAAAGCCGACGTTCGTTCAGTCCGTGGCTCGAGAAACTGAGACTGTCGCTTTCGAGCACCGGCGCCATCCCAAAGCACGCCAACGCATATTCTATTGCAGGTGAGATACTTCGGGACGTCGACCCTAATCGGTCGACAGCACCACCGCGCGGCCGAGGTGCTCGCGCCACAGACCCAGACGCTTAATGCGATAATCGACGAGCTCCGGCGAGGTGCCGAAATGGGCAGCGATCTGCCTGGAGGACCGGCCCTGGCGGACCGCCTCCTGCACCGCGCCTTTTGGCAGGAGCGAGGCGGAGGCCAGGTAGTAGGCGTCGTGCTCCTCGGTGCGGTCGTAGGTTCGCCCGTAGGCCTCCGCGACGCGCGCGACCTTGGTCAGGCGGTGCCCCATGAGAATATGCCAATACTCTTCCAGCAGGGTGACGCGCTGCCGCTCGGGCGTGTGACAGTCGTTGAGCAGCACGACCCACCTCCCGGCGTCGGCATTGAGCGGGACGCTCATGGCCGACCATTCGGAGCAGGCCTCGTCCCGCAGCCGGCGCATCGTGCGCGCGTCGAGGCAGCCGGTCTGGGTGAGCTGGGCGACATAGATGCCTTCCACCCTGATCCTCAGCGAATCGAGTGGCTGGCCGTCCTTCAGCCCGAGGTCCGAGCGGAAGCGCTCAGCGATGTCCTCAAGCTGATCCTTCGGTGTCTCGGCGTGCGGGTCTGCGTCGGCGAGGCCACCCGCAGCGGCGTCCGGGTCACCGTCATCGTTAGAGCTGTGCTCGCGCCGAAGGCAGATAGCGGCGCGTAGCAGTGCCTGGACGGTGCCAGACTGCACGTTCTTCATCGCGCGGAAATGGACAAGCGCGACGTGCTCGAGGGCCAGCCCGGCGGCCTCGGCGTCGGGGCCGAGCCACTCGATCAGCCGAATCTTAGAGTTGTTGTCGGGCGAGCCGTCGCCCCGCTCGATCCGGGCGAGGGTCGAGAAGCTGACCCCAACCTCGTTTGAGAGAGCCCTAAGGCTGAGGCCCGCTGCCTCGCGCTTAGCCTTCACGGCCATGATCAGAGCTTGGTCAGACTTGTCCATTCTTCCTCGTGCGATTCACACGCATTGACACAGGCCGACACCCCATGCAGTCTGTGGCGGTGACACAGAATCGCACATAGAGCCCCGGAAAGGAAGCTCCTTCGGCGACTGGTGTCTGCGCCGCGCAACGGTGCGGCGGAACGACGGGAGTCGCCCGATGCTGATGGACTTTAACGAACAGTTCCGCCGTGCCCGCCTCACCGGGGCGCTGGAAGTAGTGTGCGAGCAGCTGGAGCTCACTGCAACGCAGTACGAGGAGGCGAAGACGCGCTACGACGGCGTCAGCCGGTGGCTCGCGGGATCTTCCCATCCCGCGCTCGCCGGTGTCAGCATCTACGTTCAGGGCTCCACTGCCATCGGCACGACTGTGAAGCCAATCGGCCGTAACGAGCACGACGTTGACTTGATCGCGCGCCTCCAAGCGGCAGCGCGCGGGTATCCGCCGGCGCTGGTCAAGAAGATGATTGGCGACCGTCTCAAGGAGCACGGGGTCTACGATCGGCTGCTCGAGGAGATGTGCCGCTGCTGGCGGCTGGACTACGCCAACGAGTTTCACCTAGACATTACGCCGTCGATTCCCAACCCGGCCTGCGCCAACGACGGTGAACTCGTACCCGACCGCGAGCTGCGCGACTGGAAGCCGTCTAACCCGCGCGGCTACAAGGCCGCGTTCGAGCGCCGCGCGGAGCTGCGACCACGCATGCGTCTGCGGAAGTCGCTTCAGTTCGATGAGCGGGCGGCCGCGTCAATCGAGCCTTATCCGGAGGCGGGCGGTTTCAAAGGCGTGCTGCGGCGCTCAGTGCAGATTGCGAAGCGACATCGAGACGTTCACTTCGAGCGTCGGCCCGGCGAGTGTGCGCCTATCTCGGTGATCGTGACGACGCTGCTGGCGTGGAGCTATGAGCACTGCGTCGCGCGCATGGAGTTCGAGGACGAGCTCGACGTCCTGACCGCCGCCATCGCGGGAATGACTAACTTCGTCGAGCACCGCGATGGCCAGTGGTTCATCTGGAACGACACCACACCGGGTGAGAATTTCGCCGAAAAGTGGAACAGCCACCCAGATCGCGCGGCGTCCTTCTTCGCCTGGCATCGCAAGCTAGTCAACGACATCGCCGTCTTGCGATCAGTAGAGGGGCTGGATGGGATCGCGAGGCAGCTCAACGAGGCGCTCGGCGAGCGGCCGGCGGAGATCGCCGTCGCGCATCTAGAGAAGTCGGTGTCCGCGCCTCGCGCTGCCGGCGCGCTTCGCTACGGTGCGACAGGGCTGGCGGCGAGCGCTCCCGCCCTAGTAGCGCCGCGCGCTTCCGCCGCAGTCCCGCGGAACACCTTCTTCGGCACTTAGCGATGCAGCCCCGCCCCCTCACTCCAGCGCAGCAATACGCGGTGCTCGCATCGAGCCCGATTTGCCGGGGCGAGGGTACGCTGAAGCGGGACCACCTCACCTGGCGCTTTGGTGCGAGGCCCTCGCCTCTGAGTCGGCTCTACAGCTTACGCATCGAGTATGGACCGCATGGGCCGCCCGACGTGTTCGTCGACGCGCCCGACGTCTACGAGCTCGCCGGCGGGCGGCGTCTTCCCCACGTCTACTCGCAGCAGCCCGTAGAGCTCTGTCTGCACTTGCCCGATGCTTTCGAGTGGAGCCGGAGCGACCGGCTGGACTTGACCGTCGTGCCATGGTCGGCGCTTTGGCTCTTCTATTTCGAGGAATGGCTCTGGTCGGACGACTGGAAGGGCGGCGGCGTGCACCCTGGTGAGAGGGATCGGCGGCGTGGCCTACGGCGGCGGATAGCGCGGTGACGCCAAGCGCGCCCGACGCAGCCTCCATGATCGAGCTCGTCCATGGCAAGCGTGGAATCGGCTGCGCCGTCCTGCTGATTGTGAGGCTCGACTGGTGGTGCGCGATCGCAAGATCCTGCACCATGTTTCGCCGAGACATGGCACCCTCGAGGGGCGACATCGCGGAGTGATGCACTTGCTCGACTATTTCCTGCGTTCGCTCATCGACTGGGTATTCCGTCGGCGCTCCGTCGGCGTCACCTTGATCCGGATCGGCGTGCCGCTCTACGCGCTAGTTCTGATCAGCCTAACTATTGGCATCACCATCCCGACCGAAAACGGCCCCTTCATCTTCAGCTGGGACACGTCCGGGGGATCGGCGGCGTTGAGCTGGGGCGTGTTCCTCGCCGCGACAGCGATTGTCGCGCTCGGCTTCCTTCTGGTATTCCGTGACATCCAGCGCGAGGGCCGAGAGAAAGTCATCGTGATCGAGGCGCGCGGGCTGCGAGACTGGCAAGGCGAGCCCTTGGAAAAGGCCGTGCCGCTCTCCGTCAAGGGGCGCCGCGAGCAGGTGATGATCGACGTTCGGCAGGGCCTCGTCGATGGCAAGATCGTCAGCCCTCAGGTCGCGCTTCGACGCCTATCGAGCCTGCCGGATGATATTGCGCGCCGACAGGACGGCCTCGACCGCGCCGACATATCGTTCGTGCTCGGGGGGCTTGCTCCAGTGCCGCTTCTGTTCCTGCTGGGAGTCATCGTCGATGACGAATCCCGCACCCTCATTATGGACTGGGACCGCAAGAGCCATCTTTGGCGGCCGCTCGAAGAGGCGGACGACGGCAAGTGCTTCGACGTGTGCGGTCTTGAGGCAATCGCCACCGGCGCGGCGCGCATCGCCCTTTGCGTCTCGGCCTCCTATGATGTGCTAGAAGCGGATGTCCGCTTGGTCGAGCCTGCGGCGCCGATCATCCAGATGGATTTGCGGGACCGATCCACCGCGTCGCACTGGTCCGAGCACAAACAGCAACGGCTGGCCGAGCAGTTTCTCGACGTGGTGATGGCGCTCGCGCGCCGTGGCGTGACGGACATTGCCCTGTTTCTGGCGGCTCCAGCGAGCCTCGCGTTGAGACTGGGCACCGTCTATGACAAGCGCAACCTGCCGCGTCTGACGGTCAACCAGTATGAGCAGGGCGACGCGAGGAAGTTCCCCTGGGCTGTGCGCATGCCGGTTGCGGGTGTGCCCGAAGCGGAACTGGAGCAGCGCTGAAGGCGGCAGGCGCCGTCCGAGCGCGCGCGCTCGTGACAGCTGGCCGCGACGCCAGTAGGATCTTGCCGTGACTAAGGCCGCTATATCCGATCGTCCCGGCCAGCGCTTTCAGGACTTTATCGCGCGCCTCGAACAGATGCTTGCGCACCGCGAGGGTTTGCTGGTGCGGTCTCCCGAGCGGCTTCGGGACAAGGATACGGGCCGGCTTCGCGAGCATGACGTCGTTATCACGCGGACCGATCATCATGGCATGTCGCGCACGGCGATCGAGTGCCGCGATCATAGACGGGCCGTGGGTGTCCCGCAGGTCGAGGCCTTTGCCAAGAAATGCGAGAAGACGGGCATTCATCGGGGCATCATCGTCTCGGCGAGCGGCTTTACGCGGACCGCGCGGACCAAGGCGGCAGCGTTAAACCTCGCCTGCATGGACCTCGCGCAGGCCCTGACCTTCGACTGGATCGGCGCCGTCAATCTAGTGTGCCAATATTATGAGCTGGTCGCACTCGACGTCGGTATCGGGATCCAGCGAGATGGCGCCGAGCCGGTCCAACCTGTCACCGTCCACGAGGCCGACGGTTCGTTCTATACCGGCGCCGACTTGCGCGACGTGATCTTCAACCAGTTACCGTCCGAGGTGCGGGCGATTGAGCAGAGCCAGATCTTCGAGGGCAGGCTCACCGTCGCGATGGACGGGCGCTATGTGCTCGACGCGACCGGCACGCGCTTCGCTGCGCGCGATGCGGCAGTGCGCTATATACTGCGGGTCGACGTGGCGCATCGCGAGATCGAGCTCCACAGGTATGCGGGCGAAGAGGGCGCGTTGGAGATCGCATCGGGCGAGTTCGCGTTCCCAGACGCTCGGGCCACGGTTGCGCTGGTCAAATCGCCGAGCGGCTTGATGGGCTATGTTATCTCGACCAACGCGTTCGCCCATTGCGTCCAGATCGGCGACGCGCCGTTGCGTAGGCTCGAACCGAACGCGGTTCCCTGAAGTAGAGGCCCCTCTGGTCCGGGGCGGCCGAAGACTCACGGACGTCCCTCGCGCTCGCGTTAGCGCAGGCGTTTGACATAGACGCCATCGACGCCGTTGTCCGAAGCCCCTGAATGGAGCGGCGGAGCGCCGCCGAACAAGCGCGATCGCGCTATCTTCCATTGGGCGTCATGCCCTCAACCGCAGCAGATAACTGAAGCGCCGATAGTCGAACCCGCGGCGCTCCGCCGCCAAGTCACACAAACGCGCCCGCAACTGCGCCACATTAACCCTTGTCGACTGATAGGAGCTTGGGACCGAGCACGGCGTCCCGAACGTCCGCCTCTGGATCCTCGCTGCCACGAAGCGGCCCGACCGCTCTCGGCCCAATAGCTGCCTCTTCAATGCTGACGTGCTCCCCTGAAACTCCTCCAGTTTGAGCTAGAGTCCTTCATTGAGGAGGACGGAGATGAAGCGCAGCAGGTTTAGCGAGGAGCAGATCATAGCGATCCTGCGGGAGCAGGAAGCTGGGTCA
>Ga0209933_1000245_pt1 | contig 121765 bp, 84 predicted proteins | sample ThiBiot_300_biof_FD_183944 | JGI IMG/M metagenome (GOLD analysis project Ga0209933, IMG submission 183944) | Wastewater bioreactor microbial communities from Cape Town, South Africa - Thiocy_cont_300_biof (SPAdes) | ecosystem: Engineered > Bioremediation > Thiocyanate > Unclassified | place... | reverse complement strand
GCATTCGGCCTTTTCAGAACTGGCCCCTGGCAAAGTGGACTGGGATGCTGTTCTGCAACAGACGAGCTGGCTGCATGTCAGTGCCATTAGTCCGGCTCTAAATGCCGACGTGGCTGCCGCCTGTACTGAGCTGGTTGCTGCGGCTTCGGCTAAAGGCATAACGGTATCGATAGACCTGAATTACCGGGCGCGGCTGTGGCAATACGGCATTTCGCCCGTCGATATCATGCCCGGAATTGTGGAGCATTGCAATGTTGTCATGGGTAATATCTGGGCTGCGGATGCTTTGCTAGGCATACCAGTCGATGCCGACATCCACGTCAAAGACCAGCAGGCCGATTATCTGAATCATGCTCTGGAAACCTCAAAGGCAATCCAGGAGCGGTTTCCGCGCTGTACGGTTGTTGCTAATACGTTCCGATTCGACAAGGTTCCGACGGGGTTGCGGTACTATACTACCCTGTATACGGATGGACAGCAATACGTGTCACCCGAATTGCTGACGGATTCTGTGGTTGATCGGGTCGGTAGTGGCGACTGCTTTATGGCAGGGCTGATTTATGGCCTTTACAACCAGCATGATCCGCAACAGATTGTCAATTTTGCCGCTGAAGCTGCCTTCGGCAAATTGCAGGAGCTCGGGGATGCGACTAATCAGACCGTCGATGAAATTACCAAACGCCAACAGATGATAACATCCTTACTCTAAAAATAATAGAACCACACGGGCGGCCCCGACGGATTGTCATGATGATTTTTATCCGTGTCAATCATAATCATCATAACAATCTGCCGGGGCCGCCTATGCGGTTCTATTAAGGCTCTAAATGACCCCAGTTATGTCCTCTGATAAAATCCTTGATTTAGTCATCACCCACCCGATTGTCCCGGTATTCTATCATCCCGATGTCGACCATGCCAGATCTATTTTACAGGCTTGTTACGATGGTGGCCTTCGCGTATTTGAATTCACCAACCGGGGCGATAAAGCGTTGGCCGTTTTCACCCAGTTAGCGAGCTATGTGAAAGACAAGTGCCCCGAAATGGCACTGGGTATCGGCACCATTCTGACGCCCGAAGATGCGACCAAGTTCATTGATGCTGGTGCCGCTTTTGTCGTACAGCCCGTTATAACCGCTTCAGTTGGTGACGTTTGCCGGGAACGAGGTGTCCCCTGGATGCCTGCCGGTTCAACGCTGAACGAAATTTACCAGGCCACGCTGCTGGGTGCCCAGCTGGTGAAAGTGTTTCCGGGCAATGTGGTCGGGCCCGGTTTTATCAAGGCGATCAAAGGGCCAATGCCTTCGCTCAAGCTCATGGTGACCGGGGGCGTAGAGCCAACCAGCGAAAGCCTAACAGCCTGGTTCAAAGCGGGTGTAACAGCCGTTGGGATTGGCTCTCAATTATTCTCCGGCGACAGTGCCGACCCATCGGCCCTTCGTGACCGCATAGCCTCATTAGTTCAGATTGTTACACCCTTTATTCCGCAACCCGCATGAGCAAACCCGTTGGAAACTACCGCTGGACTATCGTAGCGCTCCTTTTTTTCGCTACGACCATTAACTACCTCGACCGGCAGGTAGTGGGCCTCCTTAAACCTACGCTGGAAAAAGAATTCAACTGGTCGGAGCTGGATTACAGCCGCATTGTACAGGTTTTCTCGGCCGCCTATGCCATTGGTTTGCTGATTTTTGGGCGTGTTATCGACCGGATCGGAACCAAAGTCGGCTATACAGTGGCTATCATTTTCTGGAGTATTGCGGCTATGGCTCATGCCATGGCTACGAGTACGATGGGATTCATTTTTGCTCGAATTGGCCTGGGGTTGGGCGAAGCGGGTAACTTCCCGGCAGCGATCAAAACGGTAGCCGAATGGTTTCCCAAGAAGGAACGGGCGCTGGCAACGGGTATTTTCAACTCGGGGGCTAACATTGGGGCGGTGGTCGCACCGATTCTGGTGCCCTGGATTCTGGGCATTTGGGGCTGGGAAATGGCGTTCATCGTAACAGGTGCCGTCGGCTTTATCTGGCTTATCTTCTGGTACGTCGGCTACGAGATTCCAGCTAAACAAACCAAGCTATCAAAAGAAGAATACAACTATATCCACAGCGACAGCGAAGCAACACCCGACGAAGTGGCCGATCATGGCAAACCTGTTTCCTGGGGTCTGCTGCTGGGGAAACGCCAGACCTGGGCGTTTGTATTTGGCAAAATGCTGACCGACCCCATCTGGTGGTTTTTCCTGTTCTGGCTACAGGATTATTTTTCGACCACGTTCCACCTCGACACCAAAAAACCGAACCTGTATCTGGCCGTACTCTATACGCTGGTTAGCATTGGCAGTATTGGTGGGGGTTATCTGTCGTCGGCACTCATTAGCCGGGGCTGGAGTGTCTGGAAAGCGCGTAAAACCGCTATGTTCATCTTTGCTCTGCTTGTGCTGCCTGTTATGGCCGTTCGGTTTGGGCCGGGTATCTGGGGGGCTGTTGCGCTGATTGGGCTGGCGGGCGCTGCTCACCAGGCCTGGAGCGCGAACATTTTTACGACAGCTTCCGATATGTTCCCCAAGCGTGCGGTTAGCTCAGTGGTAGGTATTGGCAGCATGGCCGGTTCAGTTGGGGGAATTATTTTCCCGGAGATCGTTGGTCGGATTCTGGACAGCTACAAAAAGGCGGGCGACCTACAGAGCGGCTACGGCATCATCTTCCTGATGTGTGGCTCGGCCTACCTGCTGGCCTGGACAGTCATGCACCTGTTAACCCCCAAAATGCAACCGGTCAAACTCGACATTACGGAGTCAGAGCCCGTTGTCTAGTGAGTAAAATATTTGTCATGCAGACGAAGGAAGCATCTTATAAATACCCTTCTTATGTATTTTGAAGCCTTAAGATGCTTCCTTCGTCAGCATGACAAACAAGAAAAACCTATATCTATAAAACGTAAATCATTTTCCATCCTAAACAAAAGCCTACGATAATTCTAGAAACTAACTATTCATTCTAACTATTCGATGCGATGAATGTCCAACAAATGGAACTCACGGCTTCCCATCCATTAGCATTGCCGGTAGGCGTAACGCTCGATCGGTATATCATGCACCGTCAAACGGCTTTCCCATATGCCACCGGCGAATTATCCCAACTACTCCGCGATATAGCCCTGGCCGGAAAAATCATCCATCGGGAAGTCAATCGAGCGGGATTAATTGATTTAACCGGCGGTATGGGCGTTCAGAACGTACAGGGCGAAAGTCAGCAGAAGCTGGATATGATCGCCAACATCCGGTTTAGCCGCGCTCTGAAAAACGGTGGAGAAGCCTGCGCTATCATTTCAGAGGAAGAAGAGGACATCATCTACACAGGTAATAATCATGGCAAGTACGTGGTTGCCATCGACCCGCTGGACGGATCATCCAACATCGATGTAAACGTCTCGATCGGGACTATTTTTTCCATTTATCGACGCGTAACCCCTATAGGTACCGAACCGACACTGGACGATTTCCTACAAGGTGGTCGTCGGCAGGTAGCGGCTGGTTATATTCTGTACGGCTCATCGACCATCATGGTTTACACGACCGGCCACAGTGTCAATGGCTTTACCTACGACGCGTCGCTAGGCGAATACATTCTGTCGCACCCTGACATTCATAGTCCGGCCAATGGTCAGATTTACTCCTATAATGACGGGAATGTGGAAGGCTACGAAGAGGGCGTTCAGCAGTTTCTGAACGGTTGCCGGAAAAAGCAATTTACAGCCCGGTATATTGGCTCGCTAGTAGCTGATTTTCACCGGAATTTGCTAAAGGGAGGGATTTATCTGTACCCACCTACTCAAAAAGCGCCAGATGGAAAACTGCGGCTGTTGTATGAAGCCTTTCCCCTTGCGTTTCTGGCCGAAAAAGCGGGCTGTCTGGCCACGTCCGGGCATCAGGCCATTCTGGACATTAAGCCTTATAGTCTCCACCAGCGTACCCCTCTCTATATTGGGGCTCCTTTGATGGTTGAGAATCTGGTAGGCATGCTGGGCTAATTTGTGATTAATTTATGCCGCATCCCGAAAGCTCCAAGTTTTCGGGATGTTTGCGTTTATAGATCCTACTTACATTTTTTTCAAAATTCGCGCCCGGTGCTGCATACCCCAGTTTCTTAAGGCATCGATAATGCTATCCAGCGTCTGGCTGTAATCGGTTAGTTCATATTCGACGGTAATGGGCGTAGTCGTGTATACATTGCGAACCACGAACTCGTTCAGCTCGAGCTCTTTCAGTTCTTTGCTAAGCACCTTTGCCGTAATCCCATTCACGACCCGCTGCAACTCCCGAAATCGCTTGGGGCCGGTGCTCAACCCGATGATGATGGGTAGCTTCCATTTTCCATTCAGTACGTACAAAGCATCCTGTACAGCCTGGACACTCTGCGTACATTCTTTATGGTCGGCGCCCAATCGCTTAGGGGCTAGCCCTTTCTGAACAATCGTAGTCATAGATTAAAGGTAATGCTCTCCGCCGGATTAGTGATGCGCTATCCTGAAGGATAGTGGTATCCTTTGGGATACTGCTTACAAATAGATAGTGAGGTTGTGTAGGTTTGCTGCTGTAATTCAGTTCGAACTACTACATAGTAAATCACTCTATCGATGAATCCGAAAAGCAAACGCATCGTCACGATCGTCATAACCGTACTGGCAGCCGGGATGGTTATTCTTAGTGGAATTATGAAACTGACCCAGTCAGCGCAGATTATGGAAAGCCTGAACAAAGTGGGCGTTGGGCCTTATGTGACCCTGCTGGGTTGTATGGAAATTGGCTTTACGCTGTTGTATCTGTACCCCAAAACCATGAAGTTGGGCTTTATCCTGCTCTCCTGCTACTTCGCTGGAGCCATCGCGACCGAACTGTCGCACGGAGTCCCATTAAACGCACTGATGCCCATCGTTCTGGTCTGGATTAGTGCATTCCTGCGCGATAAAACGATGTTTCTATCCACACCCGCAACCATATAGCATGCTTATCGATCAGCCCATTACTGAAGTCATGGGCTGATCGATAGTCACTTCTTCCATAGTTTATCATTCAGTACGCTGGCCATCACCTGATCGCGGTAGTTGCGACTCATCGGAATGCGGTAGGTTTGAATGAACAACTCATTGCCCTCGATACCATCAATCTTGTCGACAGCAACCAGGTAGGACTTATGCACCCGGATAAACGCAGGACTCGTTAGGTTCTGTTCTAGGTTTTTCAGGTTCAGCAAGGTCATGTACTTCCCCTTCGTCGTGAAAATGGTCACGTAGTTCTGCATCCCTTCAATGAACAGAATATCTTCGAACTGGATCTTTTCGTACTTATTGCCGCACTTGATAAATACATAGTCCTCCGTCTTTGGGGCGGTTGAGGAAGCGGACTGATTCAGGAGCCGATGATAGTCTTTGGCTTTATTGGCCGACTTAAAAAAGCGGTCGAACGTGATGGGTTTCAAGAGATAGTCCAGCACATTCAACTGAAACCCTTCCAGCGCAAAACTGGGGTACGCCGTCGTAATGATCACCATCGGGGGCTTCTGAACGATTTTCAGAAAATCGATACCACTCATCTTGGGCATCTGAATATCCAGCAGAATCAGGTCTATCGGTTGTACATCCAATAACGTAATGAGTTCCAGCGGATTCTCGCAGGTGCCTGTCAGTTGCAGGAAATCGACCTCCCGCACATAACTGGCCAACCCTTCCCGCGCTAATGGCTCATCATCGACAATCACACAGTTCAACATAATCAGGCCAGTTGTAAAGATGGTGATGCGACACGTTCGGTTAGGGTTATTTGTAACTTCACCTCAAAACTATCCATATGCTGTTGAATCGCCAGTGTATGTTGTTCAGGATATAATAGATCAAGTCGTCGCTGTACATTCTGTAACCCAATACCACTGTATTTAATGACTTCATTACTCTGTTCTGACGCCATGCTGTTTGCAACAAAAAGATCTAGTTGCTGGCCGGCCAATGCTAGTTTAATCATAATCCAGTTGGGATAATCACTGTGCCGAGATACGTGCTTGAACGCATTCTCGACAAAGGTCATCACAATGAACGGAGCAATGGCCAGGTGATCGACATAAAGCGGTTCGACATCAACCGAAACCGTCACATTGCTTTGCCGTAATCGCTCCAGTTCAATAAAATTCTCCAGGTAAGCAATCTCCTTGCCAAGCGGAATCTGCTGGTCGTTGCACTCATACAACTGATAACGAAGCAGCTCCGAAAATTTAGCCAGCGAATTCGATGCCATATCCGGGTTCTTATGAATCAGGAAAAAGATCGAATTGATGGTATTGAACAGAAAATGGGGATTAAACTGATTCTTAAGGAATTTCAGTTCGGTTTCCAGTTTTTCTTTCTCCAGCAACTGCTGCCGCTGCCGGGTCTGAATCCAGTTTTTCGTCAGTTTAATGCTCATCGCCAGCGTCGTACTGGCGACGGTCGAGGGAAGCGCGTTACTGAAAAAGGTATTAAAACAGGCCGATTGCCCGAATAGGTCGTAGATGGTTTGACCGCTGGCAAAGGCGCTGAAATAATAGCCACCGACAATACACAACGTAGCACACAATACGGTCAGAAGCAGAAAGGTCAAATACAGAGCATATCGACTTTTTTCAAGGTACTTTGGAATCAGAAAATAGAGGTTAAAATAGACCGCCAGCGCCTGAAAAATGACATAGAAGCTATATTTCAGTGCGTAAGGCAAAACAACCAAGCTCTGAAACACTTTGATCGGATTGCCCAGCGTAACTACCCACCAGATGTAGTGATAAAGGAACCAGAACGGCAGGTGGTGGAGCTTATATCGAAAGAGCCAGCTCTGACTCAATTGATTATAGGATAACGCACGCATGGGCTCTCAGCACGATTTGCTCGATAACAACTGTCACAAGTTACATGAATTAGCTGGAACTATGCCGATCCAATACACAAACGACCGGAACTAATTGACCAGTTACCTGGCCGAAAGGACAACCCGTATGTGAATTGGTATTTCTGGAATACAGCTATTTTTTTCGTCGTTCGTCAACTAAATTGAGTCAGTCGTCAATTCCGTTTTTTTAGTAGCTGCACCCATTTTTTCTTTGGCATGTCGGTCAACATAAAACTGCTATGCCTCTATTCCACTTATCGATTAACGGCAAAAAATATACAGTTAACGCTGATGCTCAGATGCCTCTGCTCTGGGTTATTCGGGAATTGGTTGGCCTTACGGGCACCAAATACGGCTGTGGCATAGCGCAGTGTGGCGCTTGTACCGTGCATTTGAAAGGGCCCCCGATACGTTCCTGCTCATTCCCCGTATCAGCCGTGTCGAACCAACCCATCACTACCATCGAAGGCATTTCGAAAGATAACTCCCATCCGGTGCAAAAAGCGTGGATTGCCGAGCAGGTTCCGCAATGTGGCTATTGCCAGAGTGGGCAAATCATGTCGGCAGTTGCCTTATTAAGAGATAATCCGCATCCGACCGACGACGATATCGATGCCGCCATGCAGGGAAACATTTGCCGTTGTGGTACCTACCCACGCATCCGCAAAGCTATCAAAACAGCCGCTGGTACACTTCCTAAAACGAACGGACAATGAAAATCAGAAAGGGACTTTCGCGTCGACAATTTATCCAGCAGGCGAGTCTTTCAGGAATTGCCTTAACCCTTGGGTTTTCTCCGAATCAGAAATCCGAGGTGAGCATTATCAACGCCCATATGCCTGCCCAAACAGGTACTGAGTTGATGGCCTGGATTTCCATAGATAAGTCCGGGAAAGTGACGATTATGAATCACCGTTCAGAAATGGGCCAGGGTACGTTTCAGGCCATTCCGCAGATGATTGCCGAAGAACTGGAAGTCAATCTGAATCAGGTCACTATTTTATTTGCACCATCTCATCCTAAAAAATATGGTCCTCAGCCACAGGAAGGTAGCTTTTCCGTTCGGGGCTGGTACAAACAACTGCTACAGGTTGGCGCGTCGGCGCGAGAAATGCTCATCAGCGTAGCCGCTAAGCGCTGGAATGCCGCTCCATCGGACTGTTACGCTTCGAATGGCCAGGTGATTCATAAGCCATCGGGCCAGACGCTTAGTTATGGCCTGCTGGTCGAAGAGGCTATTACCTTAACACCTCCTCAGAATGTGCCCTTAAAAAGTCGGCAGGCATATAAACTCATTGGGAAGTCGTTACCTCGACAGGATATTCCGGTAAAAATCAATGGTACGGCTCAGTTCGGTCTCGACAAAAAACTGCCGGGTATGCTCTATGCTGTCGTCGAACGAAACCCGCGATTTCGGGGAAAAGTAAAACGGTTCGACGATTCCAAAACGAAAACCATAGCGGGTGTAAAACGGGTGTTCACGGTACAACGGGCAGTATTTGGCAGTTTATTTGAAGGGGTCGCCGTCGTTGCCGATTCGCTTTGGGCCGCCATGAAGGGCCGACATGTTTTGGTGGTCGAGTGGGATGATTCGAACTTTGATCACCCTGATTCAGAACAGCTTGCTACCCAAATGCGGGAGAATCTTAAAAAACCGGGGGCATCTCCCCAATTCGAAGCCGCTTTTCAAACCGCGACCCAAAAACTGGAAGCCGTATACGAGACACCCTACCAGTCGCATAGCTGCATGGAACCGCTCAACTGCATTGCTCACGTGCAGGACAACCGCATCGATATTTGGGGGCCGATTCAGGAAGCAAACTGGATACAGGCCGATTTGAGTGAGCGAATGGGCGTTCCTAAGGAAAACGTCACCGTCAATATGACCTTTCTGGGGGGCGGATTTGGCCGCAAAGGATTTCCCGATTATCCACACGAAGCGGCCTTGATCTCAAAAGCCATGAAAGCACCCGTCCAGGTCATGTGGACTCGTGAAGACGACATGAGCGTGGGGCCATTTCGTCCAGGAGGCTTTTATGCCTGTAAAGGCGGGCTTGATACCGAGGGGCGTATACACGCTTTTCAAACGATAACCGCTAGTCAATGGTTTTGGGAAGATTGGAGTCCTAACCCCTATCCTGACCCGAAACCACTGGAGTATAACAAGGGAAACCTGGACGGGATGCCTGGCCCTTATTGTAAAGCTATTCCGCATTACAGTTTTGGAGGAGTGGGTACCCGTTCGCCCATCCCGGTCATGTGGTGGCGTGCCCCAGGGGCTTGTACGGCCGGCTTTGCTGGCGAAAGTTTCATAGACGAACTCGCCCACCTGTCCGGCCAGGACCCGATTGATTTCCGTAGGGCTCATTTACCCGACAAACGCTATCAAGCTCTTCTTGATCAATTGGAAGCCGTTAGCCACTGGAAATCAAGAGGTAAAAAAGCAGGCTGGGGTGTAGCCATTACGGAATGTTTTGGCGGTATCTGCGGTCATATCGTACAGGTTTCACGTAAGTCAGATGGTAAACTTAAGATCGATAAAGTAATTGCCCTGATGGATTGTGGCTGGTATGTCAACCCAGATATCATCCGCGCCCAGGTCGAAGGTAGTATTATTATGGGGCTTGGCGCTGCGATTAAACATGCCACCACATTCAAAGACGGGAAAGCGGTACATCAGAATTTCAATACGTACGAAATGCCCCGCATAACCGATACGCCGGAGATTGAGGTACATATCATGGAAAACGACGAACCCGCTGGCGGTGTTGGCGAACCCGGCCTCCCTCCCTTCGCTCCTGCCCTATGCAATGCCATTTTCGACCTGACCGGTAAACGCATTCGTACCTTACCGTTCAGGCTGGATGAGGTTTAGGCCATATTGATGTAGCCTGGACGGCCACGTGCGGGCGTTATACGTGAAACTAGACATTAGGCGTTTTTGTCATTCTGACGAAAACGCCTAATGAGGTAGTCATATTATGAGCAAAAACGGTCGAATAAACCGAAGGGATTTTCTGAGAATCGGTACGTTTGCCAGCGGTGGATTGTTGGTGGCCTTTTCCCTGCCCGATAAAGTTACGCCTGCTCAGCCCAAGCCCTCCCGCGAAGCTGCGCTAAATGCGTTCCTGAAGATCGGTACAGACAATAGCATCCATATTATTCTGTCGAAAGTAGAAATGGGACAGGGTATCTGGACTACGTTACCCATGCTCATTGCCGAAGAACTTGATTGCGACTGGAGCCGGATAAAGGTCGAGCAAAGTCCACCGGGGAAAGCCAGTGACTTCCTGGAAAACCCCGTTTATAAATCCACCGGTGGTTCAGAAACAACCATTCAGGAATTTGACCGCTATCGTATGGCCGGAGCCACCGCCCGTACAATGCTGGTAACTGCCGCAGCCAAACGACTTGGCGTACAACCACAAGATTGCCGAACTGAGAACAGCTACGTTATCGCCGGAGATAAGCGCATCAGCTATGGCGAAGTCGCGACCGAAGCCGCCAAACTACCCGTCCCGAACGTTACTCTTCGCGAACCTAAAGACTGGAAATACATCGGCAAATCGCAAAAACGGCTCGATACTCCCGAAAAAATTAACGGCAAGGCTACCTATGGACTGGATATTCATTTTCCCGGCTTGCTGACCGCCGTTGTTGCCCATCCTCCAGTTTTTTATGCAACCGTAAAAACAGTGGATGCTACCCAGACCAAAGCGATAAACGGTGTCCGGGATGTTGTAAGGATTCCGACGGGTGTCGCGGTGCTGGCTGATAATTTCTGGACGGCAAAACAAGGTCGTGATGCGCTACAAATTGAGTGGAATCCTGGAAAAAACGCCGATCTGGATAGTCAGGCGCTGACGGATAGCTATCGAAAAATAGCGAAAACAGACGGGCTAACGATTCGTAAAAAAGGAGACGTAACGGCTGCGCTGACTAAAGCCGAACGGACTCTGGATGCCGACTACAGCTTTCCTTACCTCGCGCACGCACCCATGGAACCGCTGAATTGCACCGTAAATATCGGAACAGATTCTTGTGAAGTCTGGACAGGTACGCAATCGCCGTTGCTGCATCAGGCCGAGGTAGCCAGGTTTCTGGGGCTAAAACCGGAGCAGGTCAAGTTTTATACACCCTATCTGGGAGGCAGTTTTGGTCGGCGGGGTTCCTTTAGCTCCGACTGGGTGATGGAAGCGGTTCACATCGCCAAAACAAGTGGTAAGGCCATAAAACTGGTCTGGACGCGCGAAGATGATATTAAAGGGGGCTATTACCGACCGGTTTACGTACACAACGTACGAATTGCCATCGGCACCAATGGTTTTCCGACCGCCTGGCAGCACCGAATTGTGGGGCAATCGCTGTTTACAAACACCCCACTGGCCGACATGATTGTGCACAATGGCATTGATTACAGCTCGGTCACGACCGGTGCCCCTTACTCCAATTCAGTTCCTGACCATTCCTTTGAACTTCACACCACAACCGTCAATGTCCCGGTGCTTCCCTGGCGCTCTGTCGGCAGTACACACAGCGCATTCGTAATAGAAACGCTTATCGACGAACTGGCTTTCCTCGCCAAAATCGACCCGGTTGCGTATCGTCGTGCGTTCTTCATTAATCATCCGAGGCATCTGGCTGCGCTGAATCTGGCAGCCGAAAAATCAGACTGGACCAATCCCTTGCCCAAAGGCCAATTCAGAGGCATCGCCGTTTGCGAAGCGATGGGTAGTTACGTTGCGCAGGTTGTTGAATTATCCATTGATAAACAGACCATCCGTGTTCATCGGGTAGTTTGCGCTATCGACTGTGGCTTAGCTGTCAATCCAGACGGAGTTCGGGCCCAGATGGAAAGCAGCATTGTGTTCGGACTGACGGCTGCGCTTCATGGGGAAATAACCTTAAAAAATGGGCAGGTTCAGCAAAGCAACTTCCACGATTACCCAATGCTCCGTATGACTGATACCCCCGTCATCGACGTACATATTGTTCCCAGCACAGCTAAAATGGGTGGGGCTGGCGAGCCTGGTGTTGCCCCGATTGCCCCTGCTTTGGCCAATGCTCTGTTTGCCGCCACGGGTATACGATTCCGGCAACTACCTATAAAACTGGAGGAGTTAAATAAGGCATAGGACTAGGTTCTTCCGACTACATTCGGTTAAAAAAGTACAGAAGTCAGTTAAAATAATCTCAGTTTTATTGATTCCTTGCGACGAACGCACTACCTTGTTGGCCCCATCGTGATTTTTTAGTCGATAAGCCAACATGCTTTCTATCAAACCCCTTCTGCTTTTTCTCCTTACCATAGGAACAGCCTCACGGTTATCAGCCCAGCGTACCATCTCGCTTTCCTCGCCCGACAAAGCCATACAGCTATCGGTACAGGCTACTGAAGCCGGCAACGTTACCTATCGAATTTCGTACAAGGGCAAAAAGGCCATGGAGCCGTCGGGGGTTGGCTTTGTATTGAGCAAGCCACAGGTATCGCTTACCCAGTTTACGCTCTCCGCTATCGACTCCTCCACGCACGACGATACCTGGAAACCCGTCTGGGGCGAAGTGGCTCAGATTCGCAATCACTATAAGGAGTTGGCCCTGACCTTAACCGACAAAGGCACATCAGGTATCCGGTTACTGGTACGCTTTCGGGTGTTCAACGACGGAGTTGGTTTTCGCTACGAATTCCCGGAGCAGAAAACACTGACGCACTTTATCGTCGCCGACGAAAAAACCCAGTTTGCGCTATCGGGGGATCATAAAACCTTCTGGCAGCCGGGCGATTACGACTCCAACGAATACTTATACAACACGACCCGACTCAGTGAAATTGATGCTGTAGCTGCCTCAAATAAGGAAAAAGATACAGCGCTAAAATCGGTCATCGGCCCCAACGCCATTCAAACCCCATTGCTGATTAAAACGGGCGATGGGCTCTACATCAGTATTTACGAGGCCGCTCTGCTCAATTACCCAGTCATGCACCTGCAACTGGACAAGAAAAAACTGACGTTAACCTCACAGCTAACGCCGGATGCTGTTGGCAACAAAGCGTACCTGCAAACGCCCGCACAAACACCCTGGCGCACGATTCTGGTGAGCGATAAAGCGACCGATCTGCTGGCGTCGAAGCTGATTCTGAATCTGAACGAACCCTCAACTATTGCCGATCCGTCGTGGATAAAACCGCAGAAATTCGTGGGCATGTGGTGGGAGATGCACATCGGCAAAGCGACCTGGGAAAAAGCCGGTGGCAAACACGGAGCCAATACGCAGAACGTGAAGAAGTACATCGATTTTGCCGCCAAATACGGTTTCGATGGGGTGCTGGTCGAAGGCTGGAACGTAGGCTGGGAAGACTGGTTTGGCAACTGGAAAGAGAACGTGTTCGATTTCGTAACCCCCTACCCCGACTATAACCTGGATTCACTGACGGCATACGCCCAGCAGAAAGGCGTTCGGATCATCATGCACCACGAAACGTCTGGCTCGGTTACCAACTACGAACGGCGGATGGATGCGGCCTTCCAATACATGCAGAAAGAAGGCATGAACACCGTCAAAACGGGTTATGTTGGCCGGATTATTCCGCGTGGAGAGCACCATGATAGCCAGTGGATGGTGGGGCATTACCAGCGGGTAGCCGAAAAAGCGGCCCAGTACAAGATTATGATCGACTCCCACGAATCGGCGCATCCAACGGGCTTGCATCGCACCTACCCGAACTGGATGGCCAGCGAAGCGGCTCGCGGTAGCGAATTCAACAACGCTCCTACCCTCGGCATTACGCCGGAGCACACGACCATTCTGCCCTTTACCCGGTTGCTGGGCGGGCCAATGGATTTCACACCGGGTCTGTTCCGATTCAAGCTGGATCAGTTCGACAATACGCGCACAACCCGCGTCCGTACCACACTGGCGAAGCAACTGGCGTTGTATCTCACCATCTACAGCCCTCTACAAATGGCGGCCGATTTGCCCGAAAACTACGAAAAGCACCTCGACGCATTTCAGTTTATCCGCGATGTGCCTGTCGATTGGGATGATACGAAAATCATCGCTGCCGAACCCGGCGACTACATCACCATTGCCCGCAAAACCAAGGGAAAAGACAGTTGGTATCTGGGCGCCATCACCGACGAAAACAGCCGTGACATTTCAGTAGATCTGGATTTTCTGGAACCCGGAAAAACCTACGAAGCCACCATCTACCGCGATGCCCTCACTGCTGACTGGCAGTCGAACCCGGAAGCCTACGTCATTGAGAAAAAGCCCGTAAACAGCAAAACCCGGCTTCCAATTCATTTGGCCAAAGGCGGTGGCTGCGCCATTCAGTTCCTAAAGCAGTAAGAACCAGGCAGCCTGTTCCAACGGATATAGTCATTCTGGAATCTAGCTAAAAAAGACGCTCGATGACCATGAAAACCAGCTTCTACCTGCTTGTCCTGTTCGGTTGCTTTTGGGCCTGCTCCCGATCAACCGATGACGCGACGATTCCCCCGCTCGACGACACCAAAAATGTAACGGCTTCGCTGAACGACTCTGTCTGGTATGGTCATGGCGTAGCCTCCAGAGTATCGCCCCTGGTAAACGGCGATTGCGGCAAAAATCGGTTTAACCTGTCTATCTCAAACGCATTACCCTATCCAAAAGGGCTACGACAGGCAGCACCATCCATCTGTGCAGGTCCTTGCGACAGAACCCAATACCTTAGCTTTGAGAAAGTTCCGTTAGCTGTCGGGAAATACGATATAGCCAGCCTGAATACCTGTGCCTCCACGCCATTAACGGGCGTAAATTACGGGTTGATTGTTGGTGGCGATGCCGTATTTTCATCTTACATCGCCAAAGAGCCCGCCAGTGGGTGGATAGAGATAACTAAAGCCGATACCGTTGCAAACGTATTGGAAGGAAAATTCGAGGTAACGTTAGTGAGTAGGTCCGATAATAGCACCGCTACTGCCCGATTCCGTAACGGCCTTTTTTCTCTTGGCCTGACCAAATAGACGATAGAGCGTTTACAACGAAAATGCCCTGATCAGCCATTGCTGGCTGATCAGGGCATTTTCGTTTGTAGAGACGCCATCCCTGGCGTCTCATGACCGGATGGTTTTGGCTGACGCTCATGAGACGCCAGGGATGGCGTCTCTACAAAATTCACACTATTCCTTGTATATATAATTTTCTTATATATTTTTGTTTCAAATTAAACGCTAATGATCTATTTAATCCTATGGATTCAGCGAATCAGGAATTTTTACGGGGAACACTCAGGACGATTGTTCTTCGACTGCTGGCCCAACAGGGTCGAATGTATGGATACGAGATTACCCAGGCCGTTGAGGAGCGCACGAGTGGCGAATTAACGCTTACGTTTGGTGCTCTATATCCAGTGCTCCATAAGCTGGAAGATGAAGGCTTACTGGTTACCCAAAGTCAGGAGGTAGATGGGCGGCTCCGCAAGTATTATATGCTTACCCCAACCGGCAGCGCCACAGCCGTTCGGAAAGTCGATGAGTTCGAACGATTTATCCAGCTCATGCGGCTGCTCATCAATCCATCCCCGACCGTGACTTTCGGGCATTAATTTATTGCTTCACCTCAGCCCTTCAGTTAGTTATGAACAGACTATCTCGCGATCAACTTACCCGCCTGGAACAACAGCTTCAGCAAACCAGGCCCCATCAGGCATTACAAGCCGAACTGCTAGACCATATGGCCTCTCTGATTGAACAGCGCATGGATCAGGGGCACTCCTTTTCCGACGCTTTCGATCAGGTAATCCAACAGGCCAATCCGCAGGCACTGGACCAATTGAAAGATCTCTACCTTCAGGAGTTCCCCACCCAGTCATCAACGATACTCCTACGCCCCACACGGATTGGGTTACGGCATCAGCGTCGCCCGGCAACCAAGCCGTTTCAATATATGCTACTCTCCAGTGTGCTTACCTTTCTGATTCTAATGGGCTTTCTGGTCGTGGTTAGTCGGCCACTCGCGATACCCATCGATGCATTCCGAACAGGCTGGGGCGCATTGGGCTTAACGGGTATACTGGCTATTCGATGGTGGCTGTCGCGCAGAAATCCTAAACCGAAACGATACCAGACTACCTGAGCCACCAAGCAGAATTAAGTTTGATAAAGTCGTTCTGTGTGACCCCGACGGGTCAAAGGTTTATAGCTCCCATAATATCCTATAGACATTTGACCCCAGCGGGGTCACACAAAAACGCCTAAATCTAAATAGACCTCCCAGTAGAAACCCCCTCCAACTCTAACCTAACTCCCTTTTCCGATGCTTTTTCACTACCTCACAGTGGCCCGGCGCCACCTGTGGCAGAATCGTCATGTCAATTTAATTAGCGTACTCGGGCTGGGCATAGGACTAGCCAGCGGACTGGTTATTTTTCTGGTGGTCAATTATATGTTTAGCTTCGACCGCTACCACCCCCACCTGGATCGGAGCTACTGGATCGTTACCGACATCAAGCGGGAACGCGTCATGCCCACCGATGCGGCTCCCCGACCCCTCGCTGAAGTACTCCGGCGTGATTATGCCTTCGTGGAAAATTCAACCCGACTGGAAACCTTCTTTGGGCGAACATTGAGCGTTCCGAACGGCAAGGGCGGCTGGGTCAAGAAGTTTGCCGAAGCCCGTAATGTCTGCTTCACAGAACCTCAATACTTTGACCTGTTTGGGGTAGACTGGGTGAGTGGCAATCGCAAAACGGCCCTGAATGCCCCCAACACGATTGTCATCAGCGAACGGTACGCCCGCAAATTTTTTGACTCCCAACCGGCAATGGGCCGAACCCTGCGGCTGGATAATCGCACCGACCTGACCGTAACCGGGATTGTGAAAGACCCGCCCGCCAACACCCAGCTTCGGTTCGATGCCTTCGTCTCGTATGCCACCATTCCGGTATTGGAAGGCCCGAACGCTCTGGCCGACTGGCAGGGATTGCAGGCCATGTGCTTCGTGCGACTGCGCGAAGGAGCCGACCCTACGCTACTTCGTCAAAGTCTACCCGTTATTCGACGCAAAAATCTGCCCCCTAAAGAGGCTAACCATTTCGACTATAAGGTTTTCCCCCTGGCCGATCTCAATCACGAACGTAGTGGTATGGCTCCGCGACCAGTCCTCTATGCGCTCATTGGCGTGGGCATACTGCTGGTGATGGCAGGCTGCATCAATTTCGTTAATCTGGCAACGGCGCGGGCTCTCAAACGGGCGCGGGAAGTTGGGGTTCGAAAAGTGATGGGAAGTACACGCTGGCAGTTGATCGGTCAGTTTATGCTGGAAACCGCCTTACTCGTGTGCCTGGCCATAGTCGTTGCGCTGGTGCTAGCCCAATTGTGTTTGCCCTTTATCAATCAGATTCTGGCCGCTACGATCGAAAAGCTTCAACCGAATATGTCCGTTGCCGATCTGGTTCAGCAACGAGCCATAGGGTGGTTTCTGGGTCTGGTTATTGGCGTTATCATCCTGTCAGGTCTATACCCAGCCTTTGTATTGGCCCGGTTCAACCCGGCAACGGCCTTTGCCAACCAATCGACAACCCGGTTTACGGGTCGGCTAACCGTCAGACAGGCACTTATTCTAGGCCAGTTCGTGCTGATGCAGTTATTTATTCTAAGTGTACTGGTCATTACGATCCAGCTTCGGCATATGAGCCAGGCCGAATGGGGCTTCCACCGCGAATCGACACTGGTTATTTTCCTACCCCAGCGCGAGGCTTCACCCTTGCCCCTACTGCGCGAACACTGGTTAGGCATACCCGGTGTCGAGCAGGTAACCTTCGGTAGTGATCCACCCGCATCGCCCTATAATCGGTCCAGCTCGTTCAGTTACCATACGTCTACCGAACCCGAACCGTTTGAAACCCGCGTGCGGGCAATCGATGACCACTATCTGTCGGTTTTTGACTTACGACTGATAGCCGGTCGAAATGTCCGGGCCACCGATACAACCGGCCGGGATGTATTGGTCAACGAAACGCTGGTGAAGCAATTGGGTATTACCTCACCAGCAACGATAGTGGGTAAACGCATCCGTATAAAAGATGCCGACCGGATTATTGTCGGTGTTGTGCGCGACTTCCGCAGTGGCGATCTACACCAGCCGGTTTTACCCGTAACGCTCATTCATGATCTTCCACACAGCCGGATAGCTATGCTGCGTCTGAGTCCAACGGATTCGCCCCAAACTCAGCAGGGTATACAGCAGGTGTGGGATAAAGTCTTACCCGATCAGGTCTACCATGCCGAAACGTTGACGGACCTGATGGAAAACTTTACCGAGATCGAGCGTCTACTAGCCGGAATGGTTCAGGCCTTTGCTCTGGTTGCCATTGGCCTAAGTTGCCTCGGCCTCTACGGGCTGGTCACGTTCCTGAGCGAAGCCAAAGCGAAAGAAATTGGCGTACGACGCGTGTTAGGGGCTCAAACTCCGCAGCTTCTCTGGCTGCTGGGCCGGGAGTTCGGTAAACTACTGGGTCTGGGCTTTTTAGTATCGGCACCACTCGGCACCTGGCTATTGGCAAGCTGGCTTCAGCAGTACGCCTATCGCATTTCGGTAAATGGGTGGTTATTGGCGGGCACTCTCCTCCTAACCGTATTGATAACCGCTCTAACCATCTATCGTCAGGCGCTAAAAGCCGTCCGAACCAACCCGGTTCTTTACCTAAAAAGCGAATAAGCCAGCTTTTTGTAGCGCAGGGGTTTCATGTAACGCGGGTAGAGACCCGCAATGTTGACTAAAGTGCGCGAGTTTCCACCCGCTTTACAATGTCTAACTTCCTTACCCCTTGTATCAGTGTATGAAATTCCTGACCATTTATCTATGGCTATTGAGCCTAACCACCCTGGCGCAAACCAGTAAATCTGAACGCCTGAAAACGACTTCGCGAGCAACGGCTCCTGTCGAAATCTTATGGGATAGTGCTGGGGTTCCCCATATCTACGGGCAAACACTGGAAGCCATGTATTACGGCTTTGGCTATGCTCAGATGCAGAATCACGCCAACTTGCTTCTCCAGTTATATGGTCAGGCAAGAGGCCGGGCAGCTGAGTATTGGGGGCCGAGGTACCTGGACTCTGATAAGATTGTAACCCTGTTTGGCGTACCTGAGCAGGCGCAGAAGCAGTATACACAACAACCCGCCGATTACAAACCGTGCCTAGACAGCTTCGTCAGCGGTTTGAATGCCTATGCCAAAGCGCACCCGGAGGCTATCGGCACTGAATTCAAACAGGTGCTGCCTATTACACCCCAGGATATATTGGCCCACGCCAGCCGGGTGATCGGCCTGGAATTTATTGGTGGAGCCGAAGCCGGAGCCGCTCGGGTAATGCCCCCCGGTTCGAATGCATATGCCATTGCACCCGCAAAGTCTGCTTCCAAAAAAGCAATGCTGATGGCGAACCCACACTTGCCCTGGGAAGGCTTCTTCCTATTTTTTGAAGCTCATCTAAACGGTCCGGATTTTATGGCCTACGGTGCTTCCTTGCTGGGCCAGCCAGTGCTCAACATTGCCTTTAACCAGAATCTGGGCTGGACACACACCGTCAATACCATCGACGCAGCCGACCGATATGTACTTAACCTGCAAGATGGTGGGTATATGCTGGACGGTGTCAAACAAGCTTTTGAGAGAAAAGCAGTTACCCTTCAGGTTCGCCAGCCCGATGGTCAACTTAAGCCGCAACAACTTACCTATCGATACAGCAAACAGGGGCCAGTGATGGAAAGCAAAGATGGCAAAACCTACGCCATGCGGTTTGCAGGTTTGACCAATCCGGCAATAGCGGCTCAACACCATGCGATGGCGAAAGCTAAAAATCTGGCTGAGTTCGAAACCGCTCTTCAACGGATGCAACTGCCCATGTTCAACGTCATCTATGCCGATAAGGCCGGTAATATTTTGTATTTGTTCAATGGCAGCGTACCAATCCGCAGCGAAGGCGACTGGCCATTCTGGCAAGGCCCCGTCGACGGTTCTAGGTCGAAGTACATCTGGACCCAAACACATCCGTATCACGATCTTCCCCGCGTACTCAATCCATCGTCGGGGTTTGTTCAGAACGCCAATGATGCACCCTGGAGCTGTACATACCCGTCCGTACTGGACCCAAAGGTTTTTCCTCCATACATGTCGCCCGTGGGCATTCCCATACGGCTGCGTCCGCAACGGGCAATCAATCTGGTAAAAGACGATGCGTCGATTAGTTTTGATGAATTGGTGGGCTACAAACTAAATACAGGCCTGGAAGCCGCCGACCGCTTTCTGGACGACCTCCTGGCAGCCGTTGAACAATACCCCGACTCCTTGACTCAGCAAGCGGCTTCGGTACTCAAAGCCTGGGACAAAACCACCAACCGCGATAGCAGAGGAGCCGTTTTGTTTACGGCCTGGTTCGATCAGTTCAATCCGGGCATGGTAGCCGTTGGCTGGAATCCGCAACGTCCCGTAAGTACACCCGACGGTCTGAAAGACCCTAAAAAAGCCGTTGATTTATTGCGAAATGCCGCCAGTCAGGTCCGTCAAAAATATGGGCGACTGGATATTGCCTGGGGAGAGGTGAATCGATTCGGTCCAGCCGATCAGGACTACCCGGCCAATGGCGGTTCAGAGCAATACGGTATTTACCGAAACATCCATTTTGTACCAGACCCCAAACAACCTCAATTGAACCGGGCCGTTGCAGGCGATACCTACGTGGCCGTGACAGAATTTGGTGAGAAGGTACGGGCGCAGGTATCACTCAGCTACGGCAATGCGAGTCAACCCAGCCATAAGCACAACGGCGATAGCTGGAAACGTATGTCGGATAAGAAACTCCGGGAAGCGTTACTGGACAAACAATCCATTTTGCGTCAGTTGGAGAAAAAAGAATCGTTACAGCTTGACACGCATCCGTAAAACCTGATTTTAATCACCTAAAATAGAATCCCTTCAATCACCATTTTTCAGTAATTAGGTGGTGATTGAAGGGATTCTATTTTCAAAAAAGTTATGCCCTAGAGCAGCGTGATGAACCCTTTGATTACCGACGCCAGCCGAATCGCATCGAATACACGGGCTTCGCTGGCACCATGTTTCAGCACACTCTCTTCGTGCGACCGTACGCAGAGTTCACAGCCATTGACCGCCGAAACGGCCAGGCTCATCAATTCGAAAAACTCTTTGCCCAGCACTGGATTCATCATGATACTCATGCGAATACCCGGCTGCGTTTGCTGATAATAGTCTTTGCCAACAAAGTGCCGGAACCGATAAAATACATTGTTGGTGCTCAACAGCGACGTACAGGCAATCGTTTCAGCCACTTCGGCATCCGAAGCCCCTTCCTGTTTTGCAGCACCTGTCAGCGAGTCGACCAACGGCTGGTGTTTTTCATTTACAGCAACCGAAAGTGCCAATAATACCGCTTCTTTCTTTGTCAGGTTCTGACTGCTATTCAGCACATTACCGACATTTATTTTCAGATCGCGCAGATACCGATGCTCGGCCTGGGCCAGCGCGTCGAGTCGGGGATACTCCCCTTCGGCACTCAGTCCCACCAGGTTCAGCAGCGACGTAACGGTTTCGTTTTGTGTAGTTGTCATCTTTTTAAAGAGCGAAAGAGTGAATGAGCGAAAGAGTGAGTGAGTGAGTGAGTGTTTCAGCAATTCGCTCTTTCACTCTTTCGCTCTTTAAATTAGGCCGTTAGCGTGGCTTCTCCTTTTGTCCAGTTGCAGGGGCAGAGTTCGTCGGTTTGCAGGGCGTCCAGTACGCGGAGTACTTCGTTTACGTTCCGGCCTACCGACAGGTCGTTTACGCTTACCCAACGAACAATACCCTGTGGATCAACGATGTAGGTAACCCGGTACGCTACTTTCTCGTTGGCTTCCAGAATGCCCAGATCTTCGGCCAGCGATTTCGACGTATCGGCCAGCATCGGGAACTTCAGGCCACGCAGATCGTCGTGGTTTTTGCGCCAGGCCAGGTGAACGAATTCGCTATCGGTCGAAGCACCAATCACCATCGTATCGCGATCCTGGAAATCCTCGAACTTCTTGTTGAATTCAGCAATTTCGGTTGGGCAAACGAAGGTGAAATCTTTTGGCCACCAGAACATGACCAGCCACTGACCAGCCGCCTTGTGATCTTCCGACGAGATTTCGTAAAATTCTTTATCCTTATCCAGCGAAACAACAGCTAACTTCTTGAATTCAGGAAATTCCGACCCGACAGAAACAATATGATTTTTCATAGAATTTATGATGGTTGTATGCAACACATGTTCTTATTCAAGTGCAAATTAAACCATCCATGCGTTCTAGAAATATGATTTTTATCAATCACCTCATAGAGAAAAACTATCAAAATTCAGAATAAATAGTGGATATCAAGTATTTAAGCCTCATTCCGACCAGTGGCCCTCAAAAAACTTATTGAAAGAATAATACTATTCATTGAAAGGATACCAGATGTGATTTTATTGATATTCCAGATGTAGAGACGCGATACCTCGCGTCTCCTGTGCGTCAGCAATAAACCATCCGGTCAGGAGACGCAAGGATGCGTCTCTACACAAATCATTCCGACCGTAACGATTTGACCGGATTCATCAAGGCGGCTTTGATGCTTTGAAAACTCACCGTCAGCAAGGTAATCATCAAAGACCCAGCGCCTGATACGGCAAAAATCCACCACGACAACTCGGTCCGGTATGCATACTTTTGGAGCCAGTTTGTAAGTGTATAGTAAGCAATGGGCGTGGCGATACTGAAGGCAATACCTACCAGAATTATAAAGTCCCTCGAAAGCAGTCCCCACAGATTTAGCACACTCGCTCCCAGCACTTTGCGAACCCCAATTTCTTTGGTACGCTGCTCGGCCACAAACGAAGCCAGCCCAAAAATACCCAGGCAGGAAATAAATATGGCCAGAACAGCAAAGACCAATGCCAGTTTACCAATGCGCTGCTCGGTCGAAAATTTAGCAGCAAAATCCTGATCGACGAAGGAATAGGTAAATAGCGCCGAAGGTACTGTTTTGCGAATAACCGATTCAATACTGGGAAGGGCGTCCTGTGCACTGACGGTGGGTTTCAGCCGTAGGTTGAGCCGGGCTGCGGCTCCGTATGTAGCGTCCAGAAAATAAAAGCTTCGTTTCACCGGCTCAAAGGGTGAATCCATCACCATATCTTTAATGACCCCGATGATCTGGCGTTTCCAGTGGAAATCCGGTTGCCGAATATAAGCCCCAACGACCCATTGACCGTTGCGCTTTTTCAGGCCCAGATACCGGGCCGCCGTTTCGTTGATAATTACCGCGCCTGAGTCAGTGGCGAACGCTTTGGAAAAATCACGACCAGCCACAAATTGCCAGCCTGCCATTCTGCCAAAATTGGTGGAGATGTCCATTACCGCAAAACCAGACTCTGCTTTGGGTGGTTTGTTATCCCATTCGAATCCACCTATGTTATTCCAGACGCTGGTTAGTGGACTTGACGAATAAGCCACCTGATCAACCACTCCCGTCGCCATCAGTTCCCGCTGCAGAACCTCTTCTTTTCCTTTGTAATTCGGATCATTCATCGGAATCGACAGCAGCCCTGCCCGTTCATAACCCACCGGCCTGTTCTTTACATATTGAATCTGTTTATAGACGAGTAGAACGCCAATAATCAATACAACAGATACGGTAAATTGCACAACCACCAGCACCTGGCGAGGGAGCGAAGCCAGACGACCCATTCGAATCGTGCCTTTCAGAACTTTGATAGGCTGAAAAGAAGACAGGTAAAAAGCCGGGTAAAGCCCTGCCAACAGAGCGGTTACTGTCAGAAACAGAACACTGGCCAGCCAGAAAGAAGGCATTTGCCAGGGAAAGGCGATGGCTTTATCAGCCAGTTCATTGAACCACGGCAACGACAGCAACACCAGCCCCAACGAACCCGCAAACGCCAGCGAAACCACCAGAAAGGATTCACTCAGAAACTGATTGACCAGTTGCGATTTAACCGAACCTACCGCTTTCCGAATCCCTACTTCTTTAGCCCGTTTCTCCGAGCGGGCCGTACTTAAGTTCATAAAGTTGATACAGGCCAGCAACAGCACAAATCCACCCACAATGCCGAACAGCCAGACGAAGGTGATGCGCCCACCCGATGGACGTCCGTCAGTAAACTCCGAGTACAAATGCCACTGCCGCATCGGATACAAATATGTTTCCACCTTATAGTCACGGGCACCAGATACAAAATCAGGGGGCGAATTCTTTTGGTAAAAATCATTGATAGCGGCATTGACCGTTTCCATCGACGTGTTATCCGCGATCTGGACATCAATGGGGAAGGAACTACGCCCCCAATCGTTCTCACTAGCTTTCACCCAATCGTTCGAGGATACCCACAAGGCCCAGGGGGCAAAAAACTGCAAATCGCTATAGGTCGAATTTTTGGGTAGATCGGCATAAATACCGGTCACCGTTACATCCATGCGGTTATCAAGTTTCAACCGTTTCCCAACGGGATCTGTCTGCCCAAAAATGGCCTCAGCGGCTGTATTGGATAGTATAATCGAATGTGGATCGTCCAGAGCCGTTTGGCTACCATGCACCATCTGAAGCGATAGCATATCGATCACCCCGCCTTCGATAAACTGGCCCTTTTGGGTGTATTTTTTCTGCCCATCTGCTACCATGTAGTTTCCCGGCCAAAATCCGATCAGGATATGTTTGAAATACGACGCATACTTCGCTTTAAGCATAGTCGCCATTGGAATCTGACAGGCATCAGTACCCTGCGAAATGCCAGTCGATGGCTCCGTAGCCACACGCCTGATCCGCGCAATGCGGTCATACTTCGGAATCTGTTTATCGAAGCTCAATTCATCATACACCCACAGGCCAATAAGCATCGCCACACCCATCCCGATGGACAGGCCGCCAATGTTGATAGCCGAATAGGCCTTGTTTTTGACCAGATTCCGGAAAGCGATTTTGAGATAGTTGCGTAACATGGTTGTATTTGTTGGTTTGGGGTAGGTATTGTTTGTGTTTGCAGAAACAAGGCATGCCTTGTCTCTACGCATCAGGCTGGGTCGCAACAAACTCACCACATCGCGCACGTATCGCCAGCGGGCCTGCCGCAATCCAAACTCCCGGATGCGCTGCTGAAACAGCTCATCCAGATCGCCCTCCAGTTCTTCGGCCCGGTGGGGTGGGCAGAACCAGTGTAGCAGGTAGGTGGCGAAACGGGGTGGGTTCATCATGGATAATGAAAAATGAATAATTGATAACGAATAATGAGGGACGTCATTTATGGCAATCGGGTATTATGCATTCTTCATTGTCCATTTTTCATTCCGACCGCAGGGAGCGAACTGGGTTCATCAGCGCGGCTTTAATGCTCTGGAAGCTGACAGTCAGCAACGTAACGGCTAACGCTCCTAAACCAGCTATCGCAAAAATCCACCACGACATATCTGTATGGTATTCGTATTTCTGAAGCCAGTTGTTCAGGGCATACCAGGCTATGGGCGTAGCGATGCCAAACGAGATGATAACCAGTATCAAAAAATCCTTTGAGAGCAGAGCCCACAGATTCGTCACCGATGCGCCGAGCACTTTCCGAACGCCGATTTCTTTCGTGCGTTGTTCGGCTACGAAGGAGGCTAATCCAAACAATCCCAGGCAGGAAATCAGAATGGCGAGGATGGCAAAACCGGATGCCAGCTTTCCGATACGTTCTTCGGCCGCAAACTTTAGGGCATACTGTTGATCGGTAAACCGATAATCGAACGGGCTGCCCGGATTGAATTTATGGAAAACACCTTCGATTTTAGCCAGGGATTCTCGTGAGCTGCGGGCTGGATTAAGCTTGATATTGATCACATTCGCCCAGCCGTAATTCAGCACATAAACCGTTTGGGTAACCGGCTTAAACGGCGATTCCATAATCATATCTTTAATGACGCCCACAATCCGGTATTGGGTATCGTTCCATTTGACCTGCATCCCAATAGGGTTTTTAACGCCCATGTACCGAGCGGCCGTTTCATTGATCACCATGCCCAAAGAATCGCTGGTAAATTGCCGCGACAAATCGCGCCCTTTTACAAACTGCCACCCCACCGTTCTACCAAAGTCGTGGGTAACGGCAATGGTCCCGAAACTCTCTTTAAAGTTGGGATCTTTTCCTGGCCAGCTAAAACCGCTATTCTGCGAATTCAGATCGGTTGCCGGAGCCGATGAAGTTGACATATCCACCACGGCTCCTGTTTGGAGAAGGGCATCCCGTAGAGCATTGTAATGCTGATATAACTCCGGTGTATTCATCGCCACCGTGATCAGTCCAGTGCGGTCATATCCGACTGGACGATCTTTAGCGTATTGAATCTGCCGGAATACAATGATCGTTCCAATAATCAGTGTCACGGAAACCGTAAACTGCACCACCACCAGGACCTGACGCGGGATCGATGCAAATCTCCCCACCCGGAACGTGCCTTTTAGCACTTTAACCGCCTGGAACGACGACAGATACAAGGCAGGGTAGCTACCCGCAATCAGTCCGGTTAGCAGACTAAAGCCAACACCACAAAGCCAGAAGACGGGATTCGTCCATAAAATACCAATCTGTTTATCAGCTACTTCATTGAATATCGGGAGTATCAGCAACACGAACAGAATAGACACTACGAACGCAAACGCAACCACCAGCAGCGACTCGCTGAAAAACTGACTGATCAACTGACTCCGTACCGAACCAACGGCTTTCCGAATACCCACTTCTTTAGCTCTCTTCTCAGAACGGGCCGTACTCAGGTTCATGAAGTTGATACAGGCCAGCAGCAACACAAATACCCCAATGATGCCGAACAGCCAGACATATTGTATCCGACCTTCGAGGTTGCCCGATTTATCCCAACCTGAGTAGAGGTGCCATTGGCTCATGGGAAGTAGGTATACCACGGGCTTGATAAACGCGACTTCGGGATTATGCTTCAGCCGTATGTTTTTGATTTTGGCTGAAACCGCATCGAAATCAGCGTTAGGGGCAATCTGCACCAGCACCTGCCAGGAGAAATTTCCCCATTCAACATTATCCTGCGCCCGTTTTACCCAGCTTTCCGATGCCACGTACAGATCCCAGGGAGCGATAAACTTCATATCCTTGAACTCCGTATTGTACGGAAAATCTTCATACACGCCCGTTACTTTAACATCGAGCTTGTTATCGATCTTCATCAGTTTACCCACTGGATCGGTTTCACCAAATAAGGCTTTAGCTGTTGTCTCCGATAGCAAAATCGAATTGGGGTCTTTTAAACCCGCCCGCGTACCACTAAGCATGTTCAACGTAAACATATCGGGCGCATCGGCACTCAGGTAATTGCCCATTTTGGTTAATTTTTTCTCACCATAGGCCAGAATATGGTCTTTAGTCCAGGACGACATGACGACATGCGAAAAATCATCGCTGTAAATCGTTCGCAGTTCGGGGCCCATCGGTGCCGGATTGTATTCGCCATGAAACACCTCTCCATTAAACTCACCTTTTTGCATGACTTTGGCAATGCGGCCGTAGTTATCAAAATATCGATCGTACGACAGTTCATCGTATATCCAGAGACCGATCAACATAGCGACGGCCATACCAACAGCCAACCCTCCGATATTGATGAATGAATAGACCCGGTTCTTGGCCAGATTCCGGTATGCGATTTTGAGATAGTTGCGTAACATGGTTGTATAGGCTGGTTTGGGGTAGGTATTTTCATTTGTAGAGACAAGGCATGTGTTGTCTCTACGGATCAGGCTAGGACGCAACAAACTCACCACATCGCGCACGTATCGCCAGCGGGCCTTTCGAATGCCTAATTCCCGCACGCGCTGCTGAAACAGTTCATCCAGATCGCCCTCCAGTTCTTCGGCCCGGTGGGGTGGGCAGAACCAGTGTAGCAGGTAGATGGCGAAACGGGGTGGGTTCATAATGGATAATGAAAAATGAATAATTGATAACGAATAATGAGGGGCGTCATTTATGGCAATCGGGTATTATGCATTCTTCATTGTCCATTTTTCATTCCGACCGCAGGGAGCGAACCGGATTCATCAACGCGGCTTTAATGCTTTGGAAGCTGACGGTCAACAACGTAACCGTCAATACACCGAAACCTGACAAGGCAAAAACCCACCACGACAATTCGGTTCGATACTGGTAGCTCTGAAGCCAGTCCGATAGTAGATAATACGCCAGCGGAGTCGCCAGGCAAAACGCGATAACGACCAGTATGACAAACTCCTTCGAGAGCAGTTGCCAGACGTTGAAAACCGATGCGCCGAGCACTTTGCGGATACCAATTTCTTTCGTCCGCTGTTCGGCCATGAACGAGGCTAACCCAAACAACCCCAGGCAACTGATCAAAATAGCCAATATTGTAAAGCCTCCCGCCAGTCGCCCAACCCGTTGTTCGGCCCCAAATTTTCGGTCATATTGTTCGTCGGCAAATTTGTAATCGAACGGCGAATCGGGGCTGTAGCGTTTAAACACCTGCTCTACTTTCGCCAGCGATTCATTAGTCGATAACTGCGGAGCCAGCCGGATATTGATGGTATTGACATTCCCGTATTCAACAGCAAAAAACGATGGGCTAACTGGCCTGAACGGATCTTCCTTGATCATATCTTTGACAACGCCAATAACTTTAAACTGGCGGTTTGGGGAGCCCCGACGAACGATTTCTCCGATTGGATTCTTGAATCCCATCAGTTTGACGGCCGCTTCGTTTAAGATGACCGACGCGGTATCGGTTGAATAGGCTCTTGAAAAATCCCGACCTTCCTTAATCTGCCAGCCAACCGTTTTGCCATAATCGTGCGTTATGTAGTTTGTCATAACCAGAGGCTTACTACCAGGCTTTTTGCCTTTCCAGGAAATATCGGTGGTGCCACCAGCCTGTACTGTTATCGGATTCGATGACTCCGACATATCGGCTACGGCACCTGTATTGAGCAGATCATCCCGTAAGGCCGTATAGTGCCCGTACAACTCAGGTGCGTTCATCCCGATTTCGATCAGCCCACTACGGCTATACCCCACCGGACGGTCTTTGGCATGTTCGATCTGCCGGAAGACGATAATGGTGCCAATTATGAGTGTTACTGAAACGGTGAACTGAAAGCCCACCAACACCCGACGTGGAATAGTAGCTGAGCGGCTGGTTCGCATAATGCCCTTGAGTACCTTAACGGGCTGAAACGAAGACAGGTACAGCGCCGGATAGCTCCCCGCAATCAGGCCCGTTAGCAGGCTGAAACCTAAACCAGCCAACCAGAATAGTGGATCGGCCCACAAAATGGTCATCTTTTTTTCAGCCACCTGATTAAAGAAGGGAAGCGTAAACTGTACGAACAGAATGGAAACAGCAAACGCCAGCAACGCCATAAGCAGTGATTCACTGAAAAACTGGGCAATCAACTGGGTGCGTAGCGATCCGATTGCCTTCCGAATCCCGACTTCTTTGGCTCGTTTTTCACTTCGGGCGGTACTCAGATTCATGAAATTGATGCAGGCCAACAGCAACACAATAACACCGATACTACCAAACAACCAGACAAACGTAATGAGCCCACCTGTGTTGATGCCGTCTTTAAAATCGGAATACAAGTGCCACCTGCTCATCGGATGCAGGTAAAATTCAGGTTTATAACCCGGCGGGTTATCCCGCTTCATCCGTATGTCTTTGATTTTAGTCGATACCTGGCGGAAGTCGGCACCAGGTTTGAGTTGGACGAAAATCTGATATGAATTGGAATCCCATTCATCACGGTCGCGCTTGGCATTCTCATCATTAGCCGCATAAAATTTCCAGGGAACCAGAAACATGACATCATCGAACGTACTGTTGGCTGGAAAATCCTCATAAACACCCGCCACTTTCACCGTCTGTTTATTGTCCAGTTTGATCAGCTTATTAAGTGGGTTCCGGGTATCGAAAAGTGCTTGCGCAAGCGACTTCGACAGCAAAATTGAATTGACATCATTGTTCCCAAACCGTGTGCCCGATAGCACATTTAGCGATAGCATGTCGATAAACTCAGGTTCAACGTAGTTTCCGGTTTTTAGCAGCTTGCGATCACCAGCAGCTACAATCACATCGCGCGATTTCGACAGAGCAACCGACTCGAAATCAGGATAATGGCTCCGTAGTTCCTGAGCCAGCGGAATGGCCATTATATCGTAAGCAACTTTCTCTACGTCAAACTTTACAAACTGCCAGAGCATAGCCAGCCGATCATGCTTCTTAAACTGTCGGTTGAACGAAAGCTCGTCGTACAGCCAAAGGCCAATGAGCATCGCCACAGCCATACCCGACGCCAGCCCAAAAATGTTGATGAAGGAGTAGACCTGGTTCTTGGCCAGATTCCGAAAAGCGATTTTGAGGTAGTTCCGTAGCATGGTTGTATGTGTTGGTTTGGGGGATATATTATTTGTGGTTGTAGAGGCAAGGCATGCCTTGCCTCTACGCATCAGGCTGGGTCGTAACAGGCTCACTACATCGCGCATATACCGCCAACGGGCTTCTCGTAGGCCAACTTCATTGACTCGCTGCTGAAACAGTTCATCCAGATCACCCTCCAACTCTTCGGCCCGATGCAAAGGCAGGAACAGATGAAGAAAATGTGAGATAAAGCGAGGAGGATCAGTGTGTTTCATGACCAGGCCGTTCGGGGTATTGCATCCCACATTTGATTGCGCAGTTGCCGAACTTCTTCCAGCACCCGACGGCCGTAAGCGGTTACAGTATATAGTCTTTTCCGACGCCCACCGCGCTCGGCAGTCATACCACCCATTTCCGAGCTGACCAACCCTTTTTCCTGAAGTCGGTTCAATGCCGAATGAACGGCTCCCAGATTGACAGTACGCTCCATCTGCAGCTCAATCTCGTTGACGACTGCCGCTCCATAGGCATCGCCCGCCCGAATCGCAACGGCCAACAGCACGACTTCTTCAAACTCACCTAAATAAGTCCCTTTCATACGCAAGGATTAGTTGTGTAAATGTATAACAAATGCCTTGCCACATATCAAAACAGGCCAATCCAGCGAGAATTGGCCTGTTTTGATAAAATTCCATCTAATCAAACTGTCCGTTTGTGGACAGTTTTTGTACGAACCTGGACAACCGTAAAATCGGGAACCGTTTAGCAATCAGTAATAATCTGAAAAATTATTACACAATTTTTCAGACCGTTTAACAAACGCTACCGTTATAATGTTATACACTCATGAATCGCTAATAGACAGAGACGCTGTAAAAGGCATCTGATTTTTAAGTAATAACTGTTCTAGTAAGCGAACTAAAAAGCCAGTCAACGTCACGTCGTCTGGCTTTTTTAATAGACAATAAAGTAGGGCGTAGCCCGTAAGCACAGCTCTAATCAGTCTTATTGCTTCGGTTTCTTAAAAATGCCAGCCTTCAACGCATAGCCTTCAGACTGTGGCAACGGATTCAAATAGTCGGCTGGTAAGCCATTGGTTTTCACCTCACTCAATACAACAGTCCCCGATTTTTTCACATTCTGTTCGACCTGATTATTTTCTGTGGCTTCTACAGCCCCTTTGGGACCAAAAAATCCCATGTAATGCGTGTTTCCAGCCATGACCGAATTCCAAAAGGTATACCTGGGCGCGGTGTTTTCGGGTCGGAGCCAGACGTACTCACAGTTGGTGATCAGGTTGTTGCTAAATTGAAAGTCAGGGTCATTTTTGCCGAACCATACCGCAGCTTCGTAGGAGCCGGAAACAATCGAATTCGTCAACGAAAAATCGCTGATGGATTTGAACAACAGCAGGGCGTTTTTACAGCCGTAGAAAATGGTGTGATCTACGTGCGTCCCCCCTCCATGCGCCCAAATAGCGCCCTGAATAGGCGATGAGTTTTTCTCACCAATGAAATAGCACTGCGAAACTGTCAGTCCGTTCAGGGCTTCGTTTTTTCGGGAGATGGGGTAGTAATAGTTCACAGCCGGATTGGCATTCCCAACAAACTTGAGTCCCTTGAAACGCACATTATTCTGGTCCACTAAAAAACCCACTGAGTGCGCAAACTGAACCGTTGAATTGTTGGCCGACACGCTTTGAATGACCGGCATTTTGGTGGGCTTCCAGTCATCATCATCGGGCATAATAATGGCTTCCAGCGTGTACGAACCTGCCTTGTCGGGCTGTTGCTTTGTTCTAAGTTCGGCCAGGTTCTGGAGCGTGTATAAGCCTGGAAATAGTTTAATAGTTACGGGTTCGTTCCCCGAAAAATCGTGCGCCAGTGCTACGGCTTTTTCGATACTAGCCACAGGCGAAGTCTGCGTGCCGGAAGCGTTATCTTTGCCATTGACGGCATCGACATACAACGTCTGGGCATTGAGCTGCGACAGACTAAAAACACTGATAACGAGGAGACTTTGAAAGAACTTGTTCATGTTATATACTGATTGACAAGCTAAAAAGTGGGATTGGGTTTCTGCGTCTATTTCATCGTCTGAATGCCGACGGTGTCGTCCAGACGAGCCACGATGCCCCAGCCGTAGAAATAGTTGGCCAGCCCAATCAGGATTTCGTTATTACCCTCTTTTAGCGGCAGCCGGATGGTCGTATTCTCGATTGTACACCGACCAGCCGGGTATTTCTGCTGCGGGGTGCCGAAGTAATTTTTGTCGGCATATAGGAATTGCCCATTTACAAACACCCATACCTCGTCGCTAAAGCCCAGATTCAGCAGCCGTTCCTGCGCTTTATCGGATTGAATACTGGTTTTGAGCCAGGCCATCAGCCGAACTTCACCATCTTTATGGGCATACCGTCGGCTCAGGTTGACCATATTCCGGCTTTCGGCTTTGATGGGCGACCAGCGCGTAGTGCTGTCGGGGAGTTCAGCCCGGCCCGCTTTTCCGTAGGTACTCTGTACGCCAACGACCGGCTCTTTGCCAAACGGAAATATGACAGGCTCACTGACCAGCCAGTTTCTCAGATACCGGGAATCATGAGCCAGTACGTTATAACCAGCTTCTGGATTGAGTCCTTCGGTAGCATCAAGCTTGATGACGAAATTGGCATAATTGACCGCACCGCTCAGCGATATACTCCCCGATAGTTCCGGGCTTTCCAGTTCCGGTACAATCAGCGCTGGTTTGCTCATGTCGTTGACATACGCTTTCATCTGCCGACCCGAAATCACCAGCTTTACGTGGTTCCAGCCCGTTTCGGCGATGGTAGCGCCCGTCTGGTATTCGTCCGTCATATCCCACATCCTCATTCCCTTAATGATGGGGGCATATTGCAGCGTGGTCCGAACATCGGGCGTCACTTTCCCAAACGAACGTATGTAAAAATTTTCGCCATTCTGCTGATCGGCGTCCATTCGGAAATTAATACCCGGAAAGCCAGGGCCCGTAAGTTCGACGTCGTATTCAATGGTACCATTGCTGAAGGTCACATCTTTCAGCACGATGCTTTTGGGACCTTTTATAATTTTCATGATGCCAGCCTCTTTGCCAGTCATGAATTCGACCTGCCCCGGAGCATAACTCCACCGTTCGGCAGTCATTGGGATGTGTAGTTCCTGCGGTTTACGGGCAGTCGTTTTCTGAGCGTATACTGGCCGAACAAAAACCAGCAGAACAAGCAGAAGAAAAGGAAGTCGGTACATACGATTAGTGATTAAGGCGTTCGGATTGACGAAAAAGTGATTCGTGATCGTTTGAAAGGCAACAGGCTGCATCGGAATTGATCGTAAAAACATGTAAACTCGTACACTGATTAAGAATACGCTAGCAAACGTATCGCAAAAGGACATCTGCGTAAAATCATTCCGAATTCAAGTTTTTTCAAGTTATATCACACTGACAGACAATGGTTTCCGACTCTACCGATTTGCTCCGTTGCAAACAATTGATCGAACAGAAACTCGATTGGGGAGCGGTCGAAACCTGGACCAGTACCGATTTTGAGAATCTACAGCAACGGATTCTGGACGAAACCGGTGTCTCGTTAAGCGCGAGTACGCTACGAAGAATCTGGGGACGGGTAGATTATCAGCATCTACCCAGTACTACCACACTCAATACGCTGGCTCAGTTTGCCGGTTATGCCGACTGGCGGCAGTTCGTTCGGTCGCAGGAAACATCTGTTGAATCGCCATCTCAAATCGCGGAACCGACGGAATCAATTCTAGCTATACCGATGAAGCCATCCATCAACTGGCGTCGGCTAGGCTGGATGTCAGGCGTTGTACTTGTGGCCGTTCTGCTTGGCGTAGTGGCGTTTGAGCAGAAGAATCCGCAGGTCGATGCCACTCAGTATAGCTTCAGTAGCAAACCACTCACCCGCACCATTCCAAACTCGGTTATTTTTACCTACGATGCCTCAGCTTCTCCAACCGATTCGGTCTATATTCAGCAATCCTGGGATCAGACCCGCCGTGAAGTGGTCGCCAAAGACGGAAATACCCACACATCCATCTATTATGAACCGGGGTTCTACCGGGCCAAGCTGGTGGTGGGTCATGAGGTTGTGAAGGAACATTCGCTGCTGATTCCCACCAATGGCTGGCTAGGTACCATTGCCACGAAGCCGGTACCAATTTATTTGAAGTCGACTGATTTTATAGCACAGGGGCAGCTTCGGCTGCCCATCACCGCCATTCAGCAGAAAAACGTAGCCTTACAGCCCGAAGCCCCTTTAGTGAAGTATTTCAACGTCGGCAATTTCGAACCCGTACCCGTAACGGATTTCGCTTTTGACTGCCGGGTAAAAAATGAATACAGCGAAGGTTCCGCTACCTGCCAGGTATCATGGATTGTGCTGATGACCAACGACATGCCCATCTCAATACCGCTCTGTACGAAAGGCTGCGTTTCGGAACTGATGCTGATGGACGGAGCACGGACTGTATTGGGGAAAAACACGGATTTGTCCGGGCTGGGCGTCGACTTTTCCGATTGGGTCCATGTAGCCTGTCATAGCGATGGGCAAAAACTATATTATACTGTCAATGATAAAGTGGCTTATTCAGCAGCACTTCCAGCGAAGAAGGTAGAAATCATAGGACTCGTCTATGGATTTCGGGGAACGGGAGCCGTAAATGATATTAGATTACGCACAAAGGATAAGCTCGTATATCAGGCATTTTAAGCAGCTTTAAAGCCAATGACGGAAATCTTCGACAACATCCGAAAGCTGTACAATTCTATGTTCCGAACAACGAAATGAAGGAGTATATTGAGTTCATTTCGGAATGATCTATAGATCACTTGGTTTCAATTTCAATTCTTTTCGACAATTAATACCAATATGAAAACCCTTAAATTTCTTACGCGACAAGGTCATCAACGACAAAGAAAAAATCAGCAAAGCGGCTATTTAGAAGCAACTTGAAGAGCTTATCTTCCTCTTTAGCGACGACACCGCTAATGAACTGGCCGAACGTTACGAAACACCAATACCGTAAAGAATTGAACTGGCGCGTGAAAGGCCACCTTAGTACAATGGGCTTCATGGTCTGATTTCGTCGCAAATTATTACTAAATTTGCGACGAAACGTATATAAAAAAATGATAGAAAATACTGAAATACAAATACTTGAAGAAGTATTACGTTCCCGAAAGGGTACAGTGTTTTTCGTCGATAGTTTTTTACGTATTGCTACTGCGAAAACGGTAGCCAAAGCACTGGAGCGATTAGTACTAGATGGGAAGTTATACCGTGTTGCTACTGGTATGTACGTAAGGCCCGTTGAGGACGAGATTCTTGGGCCGATTCTGCCAGGAATTGAAACCATTGCGGCTGCCATTGCCAAACGCGACAAAGCCCGGATAGCACCCACTGGCAGCTATGCGCTTTATAAATTAGGACTTACTACACAGGTTCCGTTGAACATCGTTTATTATACCGATGCATCTCCGAGAAAAGTAACAGTAGGCAAACAGACAATTACTTTTAAGAAAGCCAGTGCCCGAAATCTGGCAGCTACCGGCGAAATCAGTAAGCTAGTCATTCAGGCACTGCGTACCATTGGCAAAGACAAGGTAACGGCTGATGAATTACGACTTATTGGAGAGCGGCTTAAAGACGAAAAGCCACATCATCTCCAGCACGACATTAACGTAGCGCCAGAATGGATAAGGCAACTCCTGCGCCCACTCATCAATACACGTATGCATGATTGATAAAGTACGTTTGCAGACATGGTTGCAATTGCCCGATGCAACCAGGCTAGCTATTTTTACTGAAACAGCCCGGCGCATGGGATTGCCCGCTGTGGCTATCGAGAAAGATTGGTGGGTGGTACATACACTGGATTTGGTGTTTTCGATGGAATGCGCCCCTGCGCTGATCTTCAAAGGCGGCACATCGTTAAGCAAAGGCTGGGGCTTGATTCAGCGGTTTTCCGAAGATATTGACCTGGCTATCGACCGGGATTACCTTGGCTATCCGGGCGATCTGGACCGGCAAACCATCAAAAAGCTTCGTAAAAAGTCGTACCAATTCATGACGGAAACGTTCCTACCAGAACTCACCACTACATTCAACGAAGCTGGCTTTAGGGGTGTAACCGTAGGCTATCAACATACGGGGCATTCGGATCAGGACCCGGTTATTATTGAGATTTATTATCCAAGTCTGACCGAGCAGGAGACATACGTAAAGCCCCGTGTGCTGGTTGAGGTTGGTTGTCGATCGCTGAGGGAACCAACCACCGCCCGAACCTTTACGACACTGGTTGCGGAGCAGTTTAGCGACCGTCCCTTTGCCGACGCGCCAATAACCATCCCGGTGGTAAATCCCGAACGAACCTTTCTGGAAAAAATCTTTCTGCTACACGAAGAATTTCAGAAACCCGCCGACAAAATCCGAGTCGATCGCCTGAGCCGCCACCTGTACGACATTGAAAAGCTAAGCCAATCTGCCTTTGCCGACATCGCTTTAAACGATACTGATTTATACCAAACCATTGTGGACCACCGCAAACGGTTCACCTCCATTGCCGGGATAGATTACAGCAATCATAGCCCCGACAAACTGGCCTTTGTGCCACCTGACCACTTACTAGCCGAATGGCAAGTCGATTATCGCCAAATGCAGGAAAACATGATTTATGGCGAAACACTATCGTTTGCCGCCCTTATTGAAAAATTATCGATCTTACAAAATCGCATCAACAGCATTAGTGGAAGTGGAGCAGAAACATACAGGGTTTAAACAAACGGAGATACCGATTGGACATATTGATAAAAGAAGTTCCCTATCCATAAAAGAATGACGGAGATATTTGACAACATCCGAAAGCTTTATCGCTTCTACATTCCCAACAATGAACTGACGGATTACATTGAGTTCATTTCAGAATCGTCGGCAGAAGAAACCTTTCGGCACGTGGCCAATAATTCGTTTACAGTCAGGATGTTTCCGAGCTGGACCCCAACCTGTTACATCAATCTAGGGGAACCGTATCAGCTAACTGTGGGCCCAACAGTATACCAGATTCAGAAACAGACCGATGTGCTCATTCTGCGCAACAACATCGTTGAGCGGCATAATCTGCCGACCGATCACATTTTCACGATCAAGTTTTTTCCGGGCGGTCTGGAAGCCATTTCAGGTATCAATCAGGTTCAATTCAAAGATCAGGTGGTGCCGCTGGAAACGGTTTTACCCATCCTGCTTATTCAGCGCATTAAACAGGCCATCCATTTCGAAGAGCGCGTCCATCTGATTGAGTCATTCTTTTTAAACCAGTTACAGGACCGTAAAAAGGCCGATCATTACCGGACAATGGTGAGTGATACGATTGGTACGTTCGGCGCGAACGGCATGGAACTAAACACGAGCCAACTCGCCGATCGGATGTTTCTGACATCAAAAACCATCAATCGGTATTTTCATCGGGTTATCGGCACCCCACCCAAGCAATACCTTTCGATGATGAGAGTGCGGGCAGCTTTATCCAGTTATGTTGCCCATAACGATCGCTTCTCACCCGATGACTTTGGCTATTACGACATGAGCCACTTCTACAGGGATGTCGTCAGATTTACGGGGCAGAAAGTCAACGAGCGCAGAACGTAAGAACGAACAGATTACCTCATCAACCTGATTGTTTTGGGGCAATAACAACGTGGCTCTGTTCAGGAATGGATACAACCTGTACGATTTCGAAAGTAACTTTTCAATAAGCTGCCTGGATTGAGAATGTCCGTTTTTTACTAAAATCGGCGTGAAAATTCCGATTCATTTGCAGAAAAAACAGCAGCTGATGAACCGATTATCAATCGTTACCGTACTCATTCCCCTTTTCGTTTCATTCCTGACCCCGGTTAGAAGCCAGCCGGGTGTTGTTCGCCAGTTAGAGGCTTGCCCTTGCCAGGTCAACATAGACAGCAGTTTTCGGACGCATTGTGCCTATCTGATTGTCCCCGAAAATCGGAAAAAGAAGAATGGCAAAACCATTAAGCTGCCTTTCATTTGGGTCGAGAGTAAAAATCCTGCTAAACGGAAAGACCCCGTGCTGTTCACGAGTGGTGGCCCCGGCGGCAGTTCATTAGGCTGGGCTCAGGGTGCATCGAAGTCGCTCATTATCAATGACCGCGATTGCATTGCTTTTGAACAGCGAGGTACTCATTTTGCGGTGCCGAACCTGTGGAGTAATGAGTTGTCGGATGCCATCGCAGAATCCTATCGGAGAAATCTGGACAAAGACAGTATGGTAGTGGTTGGGGTAAAACGCTATAAAAAAGCACTGGAAGCGAAAGGCATTGACCTTACTGGCTATAATACCGATGAAACCGTATCGGATATGCACGATCTGCTGGCAACGCTCAAGGTCGATTCGGTCAATTTAATTGGCATTTCCTATAGTGGTGGCTTAATGACTGCTGTGCTCCAGCGCGACCCTTCACGAATTAGGTCTTTAATCCTGGATTCACCGCTGCCAACGTTTGTACCGATTGATGAAGATGAACCAGCCAATTTTGCCGAATCCCTGAACGTGCTGTTTCGGCATGTAGAAAGCGATTCGACGGATAAAGCGCGTTATAGGAATCTGAAGGCAAAATTCGAGCAGTATTTTACTGCTATCGACGGCAAAAAGTTTACAATGCCTTACGTAGCCAAAGGTAAAACGGATACGCTACTGATCAACTATACGCGTAGGGAGTTGCTGGATATTCTGGTCAATACATCGATGAAGGAAGTGCCGTATGCTATCACAGAAATGATAAAAGGTAACCACAACCGATACATAAGGCCTTTCCTGGAGCACAAACTCGAACGAACAAACGGCCCTTCAGGTATGCGTATTTCTGTGTATTGCGCCGATCAGACAGCGTATCACAGCGAAAAAGTTCTTCAGCAACTCTATGAAGTCTATCCGTACCTAAAGGGCTATCCTATTAATGACGTGTATAAAGCCATGTGTGATTGCTGGAACGTACCGCCCATAACACCAGCCACTAAACAGCCTTTTTATTCAGCGAAACCAGCCTTACTGGCCGACGGTGAAATGGATAATGCCTGCCGTCCACTGTATATCGACAGGATTCATCACTACATGCCCAATAGCCAGCGAGTTTTGTTTAAGAATCACGCTCATGGCGTTGGTGGGGCCGAATGGGGCCGTCTGATACAGGAATTTCTGACTAATCCGTACCAGAAATTACAGTCTTCTAAACCGGAGGTTGTCGTGTATTGAACGCGTGGATCAAGGAGCGTGATGCAAAAACCGTAGAGTCAAATTTTCACAAATTCCACCCTACGGTTTTCGGTTTTACCTTCCACGGTTTTGTTATCGCCGATGGGCTTAGTTTCGCCATACCCTTTGATCATCAGCCGACTAGCATCAATCCCCATCGATACCAACTGAGCTTTTACGGCATTGGCCCGTGCTTCCGACAGTTTGAGATTGCTGGCATCATCACCATCCGAATCGGTGTGGCCGCCCACCTCAAACTTAAGCGATGGATTTTGTTTGAGAATGTTGGCAATGGCATTGATTTCACCCATCGACGCCGGTTTGATGACGGCTTTGTTGACATCGAAGTTGATCCCGTGAGAGATGTATTTGCCATCGGTAAAGGCTTTGCCAATCAGGTTTTGGTCACCGCCAGCCGCTAGTTTAAAATTCTTGAATGCCATGGGTTTGCCTTCACTGGCATCCCCTTTTACCAATAAGCTGGTAGCCTTAAACGTCACATCGGGCACAGTCAGAACCCTGTACTGATTGACATATACTTTTAGCTGGTTACCTTTTACAGCAATGGCATAGTGAATCCATTTGTTGAAATAATTTTCGGCCCGGACCTCTTCCGGGTTGTCGCCATTCAGTTTCCCTTCTGGCCCGTAGAAGGTGGTATAATCCCGGTTCGTTTCCACAGTAATAACGGCATCCTCACCATTCGTGAACTCAACCCTCACTCCCGGATTTGAGTCGTAGCCAGCATCCAGCCAGGCATCAAATTCGACGGTAAAGTCTTTCGGCAAATAGGCTGGCGTTTTAACGCGGGGGGCTAAAGCCGTGTAAAATTTGGTAATGAAAAAGGCTTTTTCGTCGCCTGATTTGTTTACAACGGCCTGCCCTTCTTTCAACTTCCAGTGGGTACCGAATTCGCCCACCTGACTATCCTGAAAGTCATCGCTAAAGATGATCTTATCCCCGGCTACAAAATCATAATTCTGATAGGCCTTCATATCCTGAGCGAATGCGCCTACACCTGTAAGCAGGGCAATGCCCAATAAAAAGTACGTTTGCATAATTCGTTTTTCGTGATTGTGAATGGTTAAATTTTAGAATCGGTCGGCCTTCCGACGTACTTTGAACCGGCCATTGATTTGGGCGTTGGGCCGTTTTTTCTGATCGTTATCCAAAGGTTGATTGAGCCGATAGCCTACTTTTACGTCGCCCGTAAATGTACCTTCAATAAACCCACCGACGGGATCATAACGCGTAACCGTCACCGTCAGCCCATTGGCATCAAAACTGTACTCGCAGCCATCCCAGCAGTTAATGCCTCCCGAAAACGACGCCTTTTCGGCACCGGCATAAACCTCAAATGTGCCTGTTTTTCGGATGAATGGGATAGTAATATCCAGAAAGCCGCTCTTCATTTTCGTTTTAAAGTCGTCATCTTCCTGAATCAGAATACGCGTTACGGCATTTTCAGTGGTAGTTGGGTTAGGGTGGTTATTGCGTAGATAACCGAATTCACCATCGCTGGAATGCTTCAGGCGAATATGCCGATTCTGAAAATTACCTCCGTTGAGGGTGAATTCTATTTCATTGATGCCAGCCAGTGGGTTGGTCAACGGTTTTTCAACTTCGTTCGCGACTGCCTTTGCCGATGAAATCGCCTGATTACTTATTTTCTGCGCTCCTACCAACGTACGCAAAGCAGCTATATCCATCTGTTTCAAAAAATAGTCGAGCACGGCAGGCGATCCTTTCACCTCCAGAAGCACCGTTTGAATCTGAGTCATTGGCATTGCCCGGTTCAAAGGAGCCAACAGCGAATAAGCCATTCGCTGGTCATCCAGGGCTTCGGCCTTCGCTGTATTCCAGCCAATTCCCATCATCAGCCGGCTTTCATGTGGACCGATCAGTGCCAGATCAAACGACGGGAAACCGCGTTTCTGGGCAGTGCCATCTGTTTCTAACCGACTACTGAAACCATTTACCCGAACCTTAATCTCACACTCGGTTTCATCCAGCATCTTCTGAACACCGGCCACATCTACGGCTATTTTTCGCCATTGATCTTTTTCGGCCTCACTCACATTCTGCCGGACATAGCGAATCGAATAACCATGTGCGAACGGGTACTTTACGGCTGCCCCCCCGTCGTGAAACCAGGTGACGCCCGTCGTTTTCGATTCGTCCTCAACTCGCCAATCTGGCAGGTCATGCGGTAATGCTTTCTGAATGATCGTTTTTACCCGCTCATCTTCGGCGGTTTCAGCTTCCAGAGCCGGACGGCCCTCCTGCCCCAAACAGGCGCCTGATACCATGCAACCGATCAGCAGCAAAAGAGCTGTTTTCATAGTTTCAACGCTTTGGCTAAGGCTTTTACAGCTTCGGCATCAGGCTGATTGGCACCATTTACGTCCAGCAATAGCGTGTTATCTACAGTCAGCGATGCAGTAGCTAATTTTGTCTGTTTCATAAACGTAACACTCCCTTTGGCACGGCCCACAACCAGCTTTTCGTAGCTGTGCGCACCCGCAGATGGGTCATCGCCCTGCCGATTGCCACCAGCGCCATAGTCCACCATCGTGGGATTGCCCTTCGGATATTCGGTTAGGGAGATCGTAATGATCTGTTTGCCATTGCTGTATTTCTGCGAACAGGTGTTCATGGGCGGTAGACCAGCCATGTTCATCGACGTACAGTCGGGTTTGCCCACGGGTTTATAACCTGCGGTTGCTGGTGGGAATAGCGTCGTTAACTGGCCATAGGTAAGTCCATAAGCAGCCAATAACAGAAAGCAACTCATAAGGGCTCGTTTCATAATCGGGAATGGAGGTCTGGGAAACGAGCCAAAAGTAGGAAAATGGCCGGCATTCCATTTCCCCAAAAAAGGGGAATTTTTATTACCGAAAAAGCCCTTTTTTTGAGTCTTTATTCCAATCCTTACCTATAAGCCATGAAGCTGACTGCCAGCCGCTTCCTTATCGCTTTAGCTGTCTTACTTATATTGAGGCACGATATGACTTGCTGGGCACAGACGGGTAACCTGGTGGCCTTGCGACAAAAGCTGGCTACCTCCCAACCCGATACAAACCGGGTTAAGCTCCTGAACAAACTTGGTGACGAGTATGCCTACAACGACATCAAAACAGCCCGGCGCTACTACCACGATGGCTACCTGCTGAGCCAGAAACTGGGCTTTGTGCGAGGCATCATCCGGTATTATTCGAGCGAGGGCGAACTGCTGAATCTGGAAGGCAAATACGATCAGTGCATGGTGCTGCTCCGACAGGGCGTTGCGCTGAGTCGGGCCCGAAAAGACCCCATGCGCGAAGGCATCATGTATGAGAATATGGGTAATACCTTTGCACTAATGCAGCGGCTCGATTCGGCAACAGTCTATTATTTTAAGTCGATGCCCATTTTCGAGTCGTTTCAGGACAGCGTCAAACTGGCGAATGTGTACAACAACCTCAGTTCGGTATTTATGCAAACCGATAAACCAGAAACTGCCCTGACGTACATCAACAAGGCCATTGCCATTAGCCGGGCGTTTGAAGACGGGTTTTACCTAAGTCATCTGGTCAATAAAGAAGCCATTCTCTGGAAGTTGCGCCGACGTACCGAAGCCAACCAGACGAACCAACAGATTATGACACTCGCCCGGAAACTCAACGACACCGTAGCCATGGCCGATGCGCTGCAAAACGAATGTCAGCACGATCTGGAAACGGGGCATTTTCAGACTATTTTACCTCATGCACAGGCCTTGCAGCAGTTAAGTCCGGGCCTGCAATCGCCCGACCGAACAGCTCAGGCTCATTACTGGCTCTCGGTCGGTTATTACTATCAAAACCAGTTTACCCCTGCCCTATCCCATCTCGAAACGGCCTTGATCGAAGGGCGTAAATCGGGCAATATTCAGCACCTACAGGCCTACTATACCCATTACGCCCGGTTGTTGCTGGCCGATAAACGTGACCCGCAGCGAGCCGCCCATTACGAGCAACTGGCCGACTCACTGCGGGATGTGAGCCTGAACAACAGCATCGTAAAAACCACACGCGAACTGGCTACGAAGTACGAAACCGAAAAGAAAGAGGCTGCTCTTCAGCAACTTTCGCTCGAAAATCAGAACCGGAAGCGACTCGTCAGTCTATTGGCATTTTCGATAATTGTGCTGGTAGGCGCCCTGTTTTTCTTTGGCCTCTGGATGCAGAACCGGGCGCGGATTCGGAAGCAGGAAAAGGCCTTGTACGAACAAACGCTCCGGCAACTGGAACACGAAAAGCAGTTGCTGGCCAGCCACGCCATTGTGAAAGGACAGGAAGACGAACGGAGCCGCCTGGCCAAAGACCTGCACGACGGCCTCGGCGGCATTTTATCCAGTGTTAAATATTCGTTTCAAGCCATGAAACAAACCTTTGTCCTATCGGAAGAAAACGCGCTGGCGTTCGAAAAAAGCATGAACCTGCTGGATGCTTCCCTGGCAGAACTACGCCGGGTATCGCACAATATGATGCCAGAAACACTAGTCAGGCTCAGCCTCGAAGATGCCCTCCGGGACTACATCCAAGATCTAACCGAAAACACGGGCATCAACGTTACATACCAAACCTTCGGGCTCGATAGCGTTCCCCTCGACAATCTGTATAAAACGACCATCTATCGCGTGGTGCAGGAACTGACGACAAATATTGTTCGGCATGCAAACGCGACCGAGGTGCTCGTTCAGATCATGGCGAAGAGCCAGCAGATTAATCTTACCATTGAAGATAACGGGCAGGGGTTCGACCCCAGGCGAGTGAATGATAACCGAAGCATGGGTATTCAGAATGTTTACCATCGGATTACGTATCTTAAAGGCAGCATCGACCTACAGACTGAACCCGGTAAAGGCTGTTCGTACTACATCGAAATTCCGCTAACCCATGATTAACCTACTGGTTGTAGAAGATCACCCGCTTGTTTCGGAGGGGCTGAAAGCCATATTCGAGCGTGAACCGGACATCAATTGTCTGGGCGTAATGGCTACGGGTAAAGACCTGCTTAGTAAGCTTCAGCACCAACACCCGGATGTGATTGTCCTCGACATCAACCTCCCCGATAGCAACGGTCTCGACCTTTGTAAGCAGGTTAAGGCAAACCACCCCGCGATTCATATTCTGGCGCTTAGCATTAACAATGAAAAAGGCATAATTAAAAAGATGATCGAAAACGGGGCCAGCGGCTATATCCTGAAAGATGCAGCTCAACACGAAATCGTAGACGCCATCAAAACGGTCATACAGCATCGAAAATACTTTAGTCTGTCAGCCTCAATAACCCTCAACAAACCCGACGCCATAGCCCTTCCTGTACTGACCCGACGGGAACGAGAGATTCTGATTAAAATCGCCGATGGCCTGACCAACCAGCAAATTGCCGACCAGCTCTTTATCGACGTCAGTACCGTCAACAGCCACCGAAAAAACATGCTGGCCAAATACGACGTCCAAAACACTGCCCAGTTGATCAAACTAGCGATTACGAATAAGTTGATCTGATTTTAAAGAGCGAAAGAGTGAATGAGTGAAAGAGCGAAGCCGTCCGGCAGGTTTTCGCTCTTTCACTCATTCACTCTTTCGCTCTTTAATCACTCTGGAAACTAGCTACCAATAATGCAATGGTCAATGACAGCTCAGGGTAAACGTCCACCAGTCAATATCGACTCGTAATGGCTTACAATTAGCCCCTCAATGGCCCTGAGCTATCATTTAGGTCTCAAATTATAACCTGAGCCGTCTCAAATTATTCATGAGTCGAAGCGAGAAAGCTGCTTAGCCACCTTTGTGTCATCAATCAGCCCAAATGATGACACGCTTATGAAACGCTTCCTTTACATACTTCCCCTGCTACTGACCGCTTTTTCGGGTAAGGCCCAAACAATTTCCGGCTCGGTTCAGGATGCTAACCAGCAGCCAGCCGCCTACGCTGTCGTTAAACTACTCCGTCTGACAGACTCCACACTGGTAAGAGGTGCCGTAGCCAATCAGGATGGGCAGTATGTGTTGGCTGCTATTCCGGTCGGGGTGTATCGCATTCAGGCATCACTGATTGGTATGACGACGGCCATCAGCGACGCCGTTACACTAAATACGGGGCAGTCACTAACCGTTGAACCACTCCGGCTGCAAACCTCTACCCAGATACTGGCGAGTATAACGGTACGTAGTCGGAAGGCATACATCGAGCAACAGATCGACAAAACTGTTTTGAATATAGCCGCTGACGCCACGGCTCAGGGTAAAACCGCCTATGAACTGCTCCAGCAGGCACCCGGCGTCATGATCGACCCAAACGATAACATTAAAATGGCGGGAAAACAGGGCGCAACGGTATACCTCGATGGAAAACCAACGAATCTTTCGGCAAACGACCTGGCCAATCTACTACGGGCAACCCCCGCTACCAACATTGAGAACGTTGAACTAATTGCAAACCCTTCAGCTCGGTATGACGCTCAGGGCGGGGCAGGCATTATCAACATCCGCTTCCGGCGCGACAAGAGCCTGGGTCTGAACGGAAACGTATCGGGTGGGTATGGCCAAAGCGATCATCACCGCGCCAACGCAGCCCTCGACCTGAATTATCGCACCAGGTGGCTGAACCTGTTCGGTAACGTAGCGGTCAGTGACAATTTTCAGATTACTAACGTAGCCGTTGACCGGCTGACAGCTAACCAATATTTTCAACAACGAGGGGCCGACCACGATGGGACACAGGCTATCGTTTATAAAACCGGCATCGACTACTTTATCAACGCCAAACAAACGCTCGGCCTGATTGTATCAGGTAACCATGCGGCCAATCGCTTTGGAACATACACGACTACCCGAATTTTCAACACCCAAAACCAGCCTGATTCCAGCATTGCCAACACAGTGGATAATCCATCCCGAAACCACCGATTCAACGCAGCCCTCAACTACCGATACACTGATACGCTAGGCTTCGAGTTGAACCTGGATGCCGACCTCACCCGCTTTAGCAACACGGCTCCCAACACACTAACCAGCGTTTATTACGCCCTGGCTGGCGAACCACTGTTTACCCGGCATTCGCGGCAGGACGGCCAAACAGCCATTACCATTTTGACCCTGAAAACCGACGCAGTGAAGGAATGGAAGAGCAAACGCCTGAAGCTCGAAATGGGGCTGAAGCATACCGATGTCAATACAACCAACGATTTACAGGCTTATGGCGGCTTGTCGGAACAGATCGACGTAAGCCGGACCAATCGGTTTACCTACCGCGAACAGGTCAGTGCAGCGTATGCGTCATTGAATCGATCAGCGGGAAAGTGGAGCTTACAGGCAGGGCTTCGGGCCGAACATTCCACCATTCGGGGGCGTTCGACCGACCTCTTGAATCAACGGATCGACCGGCCCGATACCACCTACCTGAACCTGTTCCCAACGACTTTTATCCAGTATCAGATGACCAACAACAGCCAATTCGCCCTGAACTACGGCCGTCGCATAAACCGTCCTAATTATCAATCCCTAAACCCCTTCACTTTCCCTGTCGATCCTTACACCAGCGAACGGGGCAATCCGTATTTACGACCTTCTTTTGAGCATACACTGGCCCTGAGTTATACATACAAATGGGCCTCGACCCTAAAAATAAGCTATGGCCGTACCGATGGGTATACGCAGGAAGTCATTCAACAACAGGGCATAACGGCTTACGCTACAGTTGCCAACGTAGGCCGGGCCGATGCACTGAACCTATCATTCAGCACGCCCTATCAGTTCACAAAATGGTGGAGCAGTTATGTTTACGCCGGGGCCACCTGGAATCATTTTACGGGAAACATCACACCGTCAAGCTCCTTCGACACCCGTACGTTCGCCTTTGAGGGGTATATGCAGCACTCGTTTACGCTCTCGACCTCCTGGTCGGCGCAGGTATCAGGCTTCTGGAATGCGCCAACCAACCAAACCATTTACCATTATCGGGGGCTGGGGGCGCTAAACCTCAGTGTTCAGAAAAAAATCCTGCATGACCGGGGTAAACTCACCATCGGTATTGACGACGTATTTAACACCATGCGGTGGCGATGGTCCAATAGCAGTACACGGCAATCCGACATTTCATGGACTGGCAACCCTCAACTAGCTGAAGGTCAGACTCAGCAATTCTACATTGACCGTAAATGGGAAAGCCGTCGGCTAACGATTCGGTTTAGCTACCGACTGGGTAGCAGCGACGTGAAAGCCGCCCGCGAACGGGAAACTGGCCAGGACGCCGGACGTATCAAAACCAAAGGAAACTTATAAACAGAACCGATCTTGAAACGACTTCACAATCAATCTATTTCCGGGGCAAATCCATGACGTGACCATCCGAATTGTTACTCCACTCTCCCAGATCAATCAGCAGGAAATTAACGCAACGATGAAAAGCCTTAGCCCCACGGGCAGGTTGCTGTTAGTGGCAAAGCCGGATGATCATGGGAAACAAATTCAATTAATTCCTTAACGAAAACTTACAACGACAATGCAAACGAAATACGTCCTTCTACTTCTTGTTATCTATTTTCTATCATTGGCCGCGCAGGCCCAACAGGCTAGCCCCGAAAGCGTTCCCCGTATACCGTTCACCCTGAAAAACACCCTCGGTTACCACCGCATGTTTCGTGTCGAAGGCCCCGGCATTGCCTATGGTTTCACGATGAACAAACGGGAGAGTGTAGCCTGCAACTGGCCAGTGGGGTCGAAGTTATACTTTAGTCAGGATGGCGAAACGACAGCCGGGCTAATTTTGACCGTAACGGCAGCCGACGCTGGCGAAACCCTCGGTATGGACGTAAAGGACACTAAACCAAAGGTGACTAAACCGATTGGGGAACCAACTAATGTGACGGTCCTGCTGCGGAACAACAGCTTCTTACCCCGCCGGATTGCCTTAATCACGTACCGGCCCGATGAAGCAGGAAACGGAACGACAATTGCTATTTTATGGCCTTTAGGTGTTCGAAAAGTCAACGTTCCACCCGGCACAAAGCTATACATAGCCAACCCTAAGCAGGTGGACCTGGTTATGAGCGGAAAACGTATTGACCAGCATAAGCCCTTTCTGACGGTTCGTCAGGCCGATAATTTTCACATATTCGACATTTTTGAGTAATTCGTAAGCGCGAAGCCACAACTCGTTCATGGATTTTTATTTCAGTGCCTACTCCTCCCCCTTATTGTTTGGCTTCCTGCAAGCCTGGGTCTACGCCATTTTACTTTGGCTGCGTGGCCGGCGTGAAGAACGCCTGTCCGACATTTTGCTGGGGTGGGTGCTGGTTGGCATGGCGTTCAACATCTGGGAGTACATGCTGGGCTTCGGTGGCATTGAACTATTATGGAAGCAGCTGGAATTCTTCCCCCGAACGCTGGGGTATCTGTTTCCGGTTTTATGCTATTTCTACCTGCGCACGCAGGTGAACGCCGATTTTCAATTTTCCCGTCGTGACCTCTGGCATACCGTACCGTTTTTGGTTCAGACTATATATCACCTTAGTGTGTTTGCCATGGGGAGCGATTTTGTACGTTTCTGGGAAGCCAACGTACAGGCCCTCTACCACATTGATTCCATCGAGTTCTGGATCGGCGTTTTAATCGATTTGTTTTACTTATACCTCAGCCTGCGCCTGTACCGTCAATACCGGGAATGGATCAAAAACCAGTTTTCAGAAACCGAGACGATCAGTTTTCGCTGGTTCCGAAACTTTATTATCGCCCTGACGTTGACCACTGTTTTTGGCTTTCTGATGACCGGCTTAAGTATCTCCCTAAAGTTATCTTTCTGGCAGGACTGGTGGGACGAACTGGCGAAGGTAGTCCTTATTTACTACGTCAGCATCAATGGTTTTTCACAGCTCCAACCCGGCAGGCGACTGGCCTTTCATACTCCCGAATCAGCCCCGGTATTGACAACAGCAACGTTGTCAATACCCCTGTCCGAATTAACCGAAACCGTTGCCTCCAGCCAGCCATTACAAAACCCAGCGACCCTGTCCCCCGCTATTTCGGATGAACTGCTTACGCTGCGGGATAAACTACTCGGCTATATGACCACTGAAAAGCCCTACCTCGAACCTGATTTATCCCTAAACGACCTGGCCCGAATGGTACACACCAATGCGGTCGTTCTATCGCAGGTAATTAATGTGGGGACAGGTAAGAACTTCAACGATTTCATCAACGAATACCGGGTCGAAGAATTTAAACTACAGGTACGTAACCCAGCCAACGCCCATTTAAGCCTACTTGGCCTCGCGCTGGATTGCGGTTTCAACTCCAAAGCTACCTTCAACCGGGCTTTTCGCAAGTTTACGGGTCAGTCGCCGAAGGAGTTTGCAGATCGATAATGGTACGCTTCCGCCATTCAATCAGATCAGAGCTTTTTCCAATATGTACTCATACGGCTTATCGGCCATTGGCTATGCAGTAAACACCTTACCCACGATGCAGAAAACGAAGAACTGACAAGCGAACTCACGCCATTCTTCTCGCTATTCCGACCGCAACGATTTGGCGGGGTTCATCAACGCGGCTTTTATACTCTGGAAACTAACCGTCAATAGCGCAATAGTCACCGACAGCAGGCCCGCCAGGGCAAACATCCACCATTCGATATCGACCCGGTAAGCGAAATCCTGAAGCCAGCGATTCATGGCATACCAGGCCAGTGGACAGGCCAGCACAATGGCTACGAACACCAGTTTCAGGAAGTCCTTGCTAAGCAGCGTAACAATACTGGCGACACTAGCCCCCAGCACTTTCCGAACGCCAATCTCTTTGGTGCGTTGCTCAGCCGTGAAAGCCGCCAGGCCAAACAGCCCCAGACAGGAAACGAATATCGACAGAATAGAAAAATACAGAATGATGCGTCCCGTACGCTGTTCGGTCCGATACTGCGCATCCAGGTCTTGATCCACAAAGCCATACTGGAATGAACTCACCGGCTCGAATTTTTTGTAAGCGGACGATAGTCCGGCAATGACTCGCTCGGACGAAGCGCCCGGTGCAGTTTTCACCAGCATATTGAAATACGCATTATCTGGACGGAAACGGAATAGAAAAGGCTCAATGGAAACACGCAGGGGCCGGAAATGAAAATCTTTCAATACGCCCACTACCCGACCCAATGGCCCCCAGAACCGGATACGTTTGCCAATAGCCTGTTCGGGCGTCCAGCCCATGCGCCTGGCGGCCGTTTCGTTAATCAGAAACGCGCCCATCGTTGAGGACGTATCCGACGGGATTCGCCAGGAAAAATTGCGGCCAGCCGCCAGTTGCATACCCGTTGTGGATACGAAATCGGCGTCGACATTCATATTCGTGATTAGAAACGCATCGTTAGGTTGCTGCCCCTCCCACTCAACATTAGAGGAGTTGGTGATGTCTACCAGATCACTTGTCGTGGCCGATACGCGGGCTACACCGGGAAGCTTTTCGACCTCGCGCTTGAGCCGCAGAGCGTTGAACCGCAGGTCGCCTTTCATCCGGACATACAGTAGTTTCGACTGATCGAAGCCCAGCTTTTTATCCTGAATGAAGGCTAGTTGCCGATAAATCACGACGCTCCCGATAGCCAATGCAATAGCCAGGGTAAACTGCCCCACCACCAGCGACTGACGGAATCGACGGCCGGACCGCACCGACAGTCCCAGCGAGTTCACTGTTCCTTTTAACACCTGTACAGGACGAAACGACGACAGAAAGAAGGCCGGATAAAGACCCGTCAATAGACTAACCACCAGGGTCAGCCCGAACAGCGCTAGCCAGAACATTGGCTCATGAAGAGGCAGTTCCAGGCTTTTAGCCGTCAGATCGTTGAAAAGCGGCATGCTGGTCTGTAATAGTACCAGAGAAATCGTAACGGCCAGACTTGTCATCAGCAGCGATTCGCCCAGAAACTGCATAATCAATCCCGACCGTTTCGCCCCTATTGTTTTTCGTACGCCCACCTCGCGTGCACGCTGCGAAGCCCGCGCCGTAGCCAGATTTATAAAATTGACAATGGCAATCAGCAGCACAATAAAGCCCACTGCCAGAAATATGCGCACGTACAGAATATCGCTTCGTTTGCCCCAATCGGTCTGAAAATCAAATACCGACCGAAGATAAATGTCACGCAACGGTTGCAGATACAGCGTATTCTCGGTGTCGCTCTGATAGTGCTTGAGCTGTCCACTTAGTTTAGTTTCGAAACGAGCCAGGTCTTCAGACGCATCACTCAGACCAGGCTTTAGGAGTATATAGGTATGGTAGCTGTTGCTGTTCCATTTCTGGCTCCATTCGTCGGTTTTCTCCAGCCATTTGTAGGGCAGCAATACATCGAACTGAAGGTGCGACCGGACAGGCGGATTCTTCGCTACGCCCGCCAGCGTAAAATGGTCGTCTTTCGTAAACTCAATGGGTTGGCCAACAATAGGCTGCTGCGCCCAGTTCAGCCCAAACAGCCGCTCGGCCATGCTCTCGCTAATAACAATCTCATTAGGGCTCGACAGCGCTTTCCGGGCGTTGCCAGCCACCAGCGGAAAATCGAACACCTGAAAAAATGAAGGGTCTACAATCAGCATACCGGTCGCTTCGGCGACTTTCTGTTTGTAACCGACGGTCCCCGACCAGCGGCCAATTCGGACGGTCTGCTCTACCTCCGGAAAATCCTTAGTCAATGTGGGAGCCAGCGGACCGGGTGTAACCGCCACATTATGCATCCCGTCGGCCTGTTTCTGGTGCTCAACCGCCCGGTATATCCGATTGAAGTTGGCGTGAAAACGGTCATACTGCCACTCGTCGACGACGTACAGACCAATTGCCATGCAGCAGGCGATACCCAGCGCCAGCCCAACACTATTAATAGCCGAATAGCCCTTATTTTTCAGCAGGGTTCGAAGGGCAATCGTAAGATAACTCCGTAGCATAGTTGTCATTGCTGGATTAGGATATTCCTCGGGTTTACGTTTGATAAATTCGGGTCGTACATAGGCCAGTACATCCAGCCAGTAGCGCCCGCTTGCTTTGGTGGCTCCCCGGCCTTTGACCCGGAGAGCATAGCGTTCATGTAAATCTCCCAGCACTTCCTCTCGCAAATGCGGAGCACAGAACCAGGTCAAAAGGCGGTCGGCAAGGCGGGGTGGGTTCATGGGATGTATTTTGTATGTAGAGACGCGATACTCGCGTCTCCTGACCGGATGGTTTGTTGCTGACGCACAGGAGACGCCAAGGATGGCGTCTATACACAAATCATTCGGATCGCAAACTCTTCACAGGGTTTACCAATGCCGCTTTGATGCTCTGGAAGCTGACCGTCAATAAGGTAATCAGCAAAGCACCCACACCTGTAGCGACAAAAATCCACCACGACGGTTCGGTTCGATAGGTGTACTTCTGAAGCCAGTTGCTGAGAAAGTAATACGCAATCGGCGTGGCAATACCAAACGCAACAGCCACTAAACTCACAAACTCTTTGGAGAGTAATCCCCACAGATTGAGTATGCTGGCCCCTAGCACTTTGCGAACACCAATCTCTTTAGTACGCTGCTCGGCAATGAACGACGACAAACCGAACAGGCCCAGGCAACTGATAAAGATGGCCAATACGGCAAAGAACGAAGCCAGCTTACCCACCCGTTCTTCGGCGGCAAATTTTAGAGCGTACTCCTGATCGGCAAATTTATATTCGAAGGGAGCCGACGGAATTAGCTTTTTAAAGACGGCTTCGATCTTAGGCAGCGCTTCGCTCACGCTAACGGTTGGCTTGATTTTAATATGCATCCAGTTGGGGAGGCCATGTGCCCGAATCATAAAAACCGTTGGAACGATTGGCTCATAAGGCGATTCCATCACCACATCGTTAATGACCCCTAAAATTCTGAAATTCAGAATGGGTTGATCCTGAAATTTCCAGCTAACCCGTTCGCCAATCGGCTGCTTCAATCCCATGTACTTAACAGCCGCTTCGTTGATAACGATACCCGACGAATCGGCTATGAAATCGCGGGAGAAATCACGCCCCTTTACGAGCTGCCAGCCAACCGTTTTGCCGTACTCCGGCGTTACGACCAGTGTTCCAAAACTATCGTCCAATGACGGGTCTTTCCCTTTCCAGTTAAACCCACCGTTGCCCGACCAAACCTCGGTAACCTTTCCCATTGATTCGGCCATTTCTTCGACCGCCCCAGTACGCTGAAGCTCGGTTCGGAGTACCTCATGTTTGCCATAAAAATCGCCCGATTTCATTTCCACCATCAACAGCCCATCACGGGTATAGCCCACTGGCCGATTTTTCGCAAACTGAATCTGCCGGAAGACGATAATGGTGCCAATAATCAAGGTAACAGAAACCGTAAACTGTGTTACCACCAGCACTTTGCGGGGTATAGCGGCCAAACGCCCCACCCGAAAAGTCCCCTTAAGCACTTTAACGGGCTGGAATGAAGACAGATACAACGCAGGATAACTACCAGCGATAAAGCCTGTAAAACCGATAAAGAGTAAACTAGCGATCCAGAACCATTGATTCGTCCAGGGAATTGCCATCTGCTTGGCGGCTACGTCGTTGAACCAGGGCAAGGCAACAAAAGTCAGTAAAAGAGCCAGCCCAAAGGCCAATACAACCACTAAAAACGACTCACTGAAAAATTGATTCACCAACTGACTTCGCACCGACCCTACCGACTTTCTGATGCCTACCTCTTTGGCCCGCTTTTCGCTTCGGGCCGTACTCAGGTTCATAAAGTTGATGCAGGCCAGCAACAGCACAAAGGCCCCGATAATGCTAATGAGCCATACCATCTGCATCGGCCCCTGGTCAATAACACCACGTTTATAATTGTGCAGATGCCAGTCACGCATAGGCAGCAGAAAAACCTCAGGAGTCAGTTTAGCCTGTTCCGGAAAATTAGCCAGATTCTTCATTTCTGCCTGTTTAATGTTGGCCGAAACGGTCTCGAAATCAGTATTAGGGTTGATTTCGGCGTAGACTTTAAGAAAATGATTTTGCCAATCGGTCATGGCCTTCTCTTTGATCCAGGCATTATCGGATACCCACAAGTCGAATGGGGCCAGAAATTTCACCTCATTAAACTGCGTATTCAGTGGCAAATCTTCATATACCCCCGTCACTTTTACGTCCAGCTTGTTGTTGATTTTCATCAATTGATTGACGGGGTCAATATCGCCAAATAATGCCCTGGCCGTAGACTCGGAAAGTAAAATGGAATGCGGATCGTTCAGGCCAGCCCTAGAGCCGTACACCATTTTCAGTGTCAACATTTCAGGGGCTGCGGGTTCCATAAAAAGCCCTTTTCGGGAGACTTTCGTGTCTCCCGCAGACAGCACATTGTCGACATTCCACGATGCCATGACAAGGTGCTTGAAATGAGTTTTATAGTTCTTTTTGAGTTCAGTACCCAACGGATACTGTATTGAGTTATTTATGCCTACTCCATGTTCACCATATTCACGGCTCTGCACCTGAGCAATTCGGTCGTAATGTTCGTGGTAGGTGTTGAAGGAAAATTCATCATACACCCAAAGGCCAATGAGCATGGCCACGGCCATACCGACTGCCAGCCCACCAATGTTGATGAACGACGAAACCTTGTTGCGTGTCAGGTTCCGAAGCGCGATTTTTAAATAATTCCGTAGCATGGTTGTATTGGTTGGTTGAGGGTATTCTTCGGGTTGTCTTCGAATAAATTCGGGTCGTACATAAGCCAGCACGTCCAGCCAATAGCGCCACTTCGCTTTGGGTTCGCCCCGCTGTTTCACTCGGATGGCATACCGCTCATGCAGATCACCCAGCACCTCCTCCCGCAGGTGAGGAGCACAGAACCAGGTCAAAAGGCGGTCGGCAAGGCGGGGTGGGTTCATGGGATGTATTTTGTATGTAGAGACGCGATACTCGCGTCTCCTGACCGGATGGTTTGTTGCTGACGCACAGGAGACGCCAAGGATGGCATCTCTACACAAATCATTCAGACCGCAATGATTTCACGGGGTTCGTTAACGCGGCTTTGATGGCCTGAACACTGACGGTTAGGGTTACGATGAGAATGGCAGATACCAAAGTCAGCAGAAATACCCCCGCACCAATAGCTATGCGATAGCTGTAATCCTGCAACCATTTCTCCATGAACCACCAGCCAATGGGTGCACCAATGACGAAAGCAATCCCAACTAGCTGAATGAATTCTTTGGTTAGAAGCCCGATAATGCTGGTCACACTGGCTCCCAGCACTTTACGGACGCCAATTTCTTTCGTACGCTGCTGGGCGGTGTAGGCTGCCAGGCCAAATAATCCTAAGCAGGAAATGATAATGGTTAAACCCGTAAACAGACTGATTAATGAACCAGTCCGTTGCTCGTCGGCAAACTTCGCCTTGTATGACTCATCGGCAAAGATGTACTCGAACGGGTAGCCAGGGTTATATTTCTTAGCCAGTGTTTCGGCAATTTCCAGATTCTGGGCTGTGGTGTTCGCCGGATTTAGCCGAACACTGATCCAGGAAAGCGGAAGTGAGCCAGCAGGCCCATGAACGACAACGGGATTAATCGGCTCGTAAGGTGAGGCAAAGATGAAATCTTTCACAATGCCAACAACATGCCAATCGTGCGAATCAAACCGGATACTTGTTCCAATTGGATTTTTTAGATGCATCGTTTTTACGGCTGTTTCATTCAGCAAAACGGCCGTCGAATCTGTTGGATAGCTCCGAACGTCAATATCCCGGCCCGCAATCAATCGTGTACCTGTCGTTTTGAGGAAACTCTCATCGGCCGCAAAGCGATCAAACTCCACATCTTTATCGGCTTTTGTGCTGCCCGGCCACGAAAGTCCCCATTGCCGGGAATTAAGACTAGTAATCGGGCCAAGGGATTTGCTCACCGAAACAGCCGCTCCATTGTGGAGCATTTCCTGCTGAAAAGGGGCGTAATGCGTTGACAAATCCCCGGTCATGTTCATAAACAGTAGGTTGTTCTGGTCATATCCGTTATCCCGGTTCTGGGCGTATTGAATTTGATCGTTAATAACCAACGTACCTATAATCAACACAATAGCAAAGCTAAATTGAGTAATTACTAATCCTTTTCGCAGTGAGAAAACAGAGTTTACCGAATGATGTATGCCCTTCATCACCTTTCCGGGTTGAAAATTAGCCAGAACAAAAGCTGGATAACTACCCGCCAGTAAGCCCGTAAATAGAACGAATGCCATAGCCCCCAACCAGAAATTAACCGACCCTAACTCCAAAGACAGTTGTTTGTCGGTCAGGCTGTTGAACGTCGGCATAAACAGTAGTACAATTAGCAGGGCGAGCAGGCCAGCAAAGAAGGAAAGCAATAACGATTCGCTGATGAATTGAAACACCAGTGACTGTTTCTGAGCGCCTGCTACCTTTCGAACGCCAACTTCTTTTGCCCGCTTTTCGCTTCGGGCGGTCGTTAAATTAATGAAGTTGACAGCTGCCACCAGCAGGATTAAACCCGCAATGAGGCTAAATAACCGCACGTGAACGATCTTCCCGTCAACCAGTTGCCCATTCTCTTCTTTAGCATATAAGTGCCACTTACTAGCCGGATGCAGGAAAATCTGCCGATGGGATACGTCTTCAATAACGCCCTTGAGTTTTTCTGCCGTAACGTGTTTGATCTTCTCATTTACGGCACTTGCATTAACCTTATCGTTTAGCAGAACATACGTATAGTTATTGTTCGAACCCCACCCATCAGAGTCCCAGCCTGGTGGTATAAAATAGGCCCAGGGAAGCAGAAAGGATAGCTTGTTAAACTGGGTATTGTTCGGCAGGTCATCCAGAACTCCCGATACCGAAAAGCTATCCTTGTGGTCAATCTGAAGCGTTTTACCAATGGCGTCACTGGTTCCAAACAGCTTTTCGGCTAAGGATTTGGTAATTACGATTCCATTGGCACCGGAAAGCACCTTCTCCCGATTACCCGCGAGGAGATCAAAATCAAATAAATTCAGAAAGGACGGATCGGCGTAAGCGCCGTCCACGTTCATCTTCCTATCGCCAGCTGTCAGCAGTAAACTGGCGGGTCGATACCGGGTAGCCTCCTCGACATCGGGGTAATTTTGTTTTAACGTAGGGGCCAACGGTAAGGGTGTTGTTCCCCACACCATCGGGTTTCCGCTAAATACATCCTGATTATATACCTGAAACAGTCGATCCGTTTTACTATAAAAACGGTCGTAGGTAAGCTCACTTTGAATCCAGAGGAAAATGAGCGTAGAAGCTGCCATGCCCACCGCCAGCCCGGCCATATTGAGCGATGCATAGCCTTTTTCCCGTATCAGGTTTCGCCAGGCGATTTTAAGATAATTCCGTAGCATGGTTGTATTTGTTGGTTGAGGGTAGTCACTAGGTTGTCTTCGAATAAATTCGGGTCGTACATAGGCCAGCACATCCAGCCAGTAGCGCCCGTTTGCTTTGGCGGCTCCCCGGCCTTTGACCCGGAGGGCATAGCGTTCATGCAAATCGCCCAGCACCTCCTCCCGCAGATGCGGAGCACAGAACCAGGTCAAAAGTCGGTCGGCGAGACGAGGTGGTTTCATGAGTCTATGTAGAGACGACATACCTGGCGTCTCATTGGCGTCAGCAATTTGTTACGTCAGCAATAAACCATCTGGCAGGTGGACCATCCGGTCAGGAGACGCCAAGGATGGCGTCTCTACACAAATCATTCAGACCGCAATGATTTCACGGGGTTCATCAGGGCCGCTTTGATACTTTGGTAGCTGACCGTCAGCAAGGCAATGGAAAGTGCCATCAACCCAGAAAGTGCAAACATCCACCACTCAACGTCAATGCGATAGGCAAAGTCCTCCAACCAATGATTCATGGCATACCAGGCAATTGGCGAAGCAATCACAACGGCAATTACAACTAACTGAATAAAATCTTTGACCAGCAATTGCACGATGCCCGGTATCGAAGAGCCCATCACTTTGCGAATGCCAATTTCTTTGGTACGCTGCTCGATCACAAAAGCCGACAGCGCAAATAAGCCAAGACTGGCAATGATAACAGCCAATACGGCAAAAGCAGTAAACAACTGTTGCGTACGTTGCTCACTGGCATAGAACGTAGCAAACTGATCGTCCAGAAAATGATACTCCAGCGGGCCATTAGCATTAAACGCGGTCCATTGTTTTTTCAAATCGTCCAGAAATCCAGACACATCGGTGGTCTTTATTTTAACGACAATACCACCCGAATTTCGGCCCATCATCAGCATAAGTGGAGCCACTTTTTGCTTGACCGATACGTAGTTAAAATCCTTAACAACGCCAATGACTTTAAACTCATGATTCCCAGAACGAACCACTGATTTTCCGACAGGATTCGTGTTTTTCCACCCCAATTCGCGCACCGCCGATTCGTTGATCAATATACCGGAAATAGAGTCTGTGGGAAAATCTCGGGAGAAATTGCGGCCCTGCAACACCTGTATACCTAATGTACGTAAATAATCGTAGTCGACATGGAAAATGTTGGCATGGATTTCGGCACCATTCGAGGTTTCATTTTTGGGGTAAATCTGCGTACCATCCATCATGATGCCTCCCGGCGTGTAGCGCGACAGACTGGCCGCAACAACGTGCGAATTCTGGGCCAGTTGCTCTTTAAACGCTAGTTGCTGATCACCTAACAGACGAGTATCGGGCAAAGCAATTACCTGATCTTTGTCGTAGCCCAGCTTTTTATTCTGCATGTACTGTAGTTGCCTGTATACGACCAGGGTAGCAATCAGCAGGATGGTCGAAATAGCAAACTGAAAGACGATCAACCCGCTATGGAGTGATTTTTTCTGTGAGCCTTTACCGAAAAATGCGCCTTTCAGCGTCTTGATAATACTGAACGACGACAGAAAAAACGCAGGATAAACACCCGCTATGATTCCAGACAAAATACTAACCCCAAAAAGAGTAAGGATGGTCCGGTAATCCAGGAAATAGAAAAAACTAAGCTGTTTATCGGCAACCTGATTGAAATAAGGCAACAACAGGAACAGTAGGCCATACGCAACAACCATCGCCAATAGTGTCAGCAATACGGACTCTGTCAGAAACTGAAAAACCAATTGGTTTTTCACAGACCCCATCACCTTCCGAATACCCACCTCGCGGGAGCGTTTTGCCGCCTGGGCGGTCGATAAATTGGTAAAATTGATGCAGGCCAGCAACAGAATAAACAGTGCCAGTGCGGAGAAAATATAGACGTATTTGATGTCGCCATTTGGCTCCATCTCATACTTGGTATTTGAATACAAATGAATATCGGTAAGCGGCTGCAACGAAAAACGGAACGTATCGATGGATTTCCGGGCTTCGGCCAGGCTGATACCCATATCACGCTGCACTTCCGGCACCACATACTTTGCCACTAGCTGCGGGAATTTCGCTTCCAGTTTTTTGGGATCGCCTTTTTCGCTCAATTCCAGATACGTAAAAAAGCCAAGGTTACTCCAGGTCGGATTGGTGATGTGATGGGTCGATAAACTCAGAAAAGCATCGGCATGAAAGTGTGAATTATCGGGTATTTTGTCAATGATCCCGGTTACAGTAAATGCGGATCGTTGTGTACCCACGGCCAGCGATTTACCCATAGGGTCTTCATTGCCGAAATACTTTTTTGCGAACTCTTCCGAAACCACAATACTATTGGGGGCTACCAGGGCGGTTGCCGGATTGCCTTTAATAAAGGGAATAGAAAACAGTTGCAGAAAATTAGAATCGGCAAAAGCAAGATGGGTTTCTTTAAACTGATTGTCTTTATACTGAACGTAGTCGATGGCAGGCCCAAGCCTTGTCGATGCAATTACTTCAGGAAAAGCCTTTTGCATCCCTTCGCCCACCGCCACATCGACGTTCGGATAAACGGCCACATCGCCATTGCCAGTTACGGAAAGGTGTATTCGGTAGATTTGATTGGCATGAGTTGGGTATTTGTCATAACTCAATTCATTATATACATACACCGCAATGAGCATGAAACTGGTCAGCCCGATAGCCAACCCTAGCATATTGATAGCGGTAAATGACTTATTCGTCATCAGATTCCGCCAGGCGACAGTAATATAGTTTCGTAGCATATCAGTAGTCTTTGGGTTCGAAAAGTTTTGTGGTTGCCGTTTCAAAAACTCCGGGCGCATATACGTCATCACATCCCGCCAATAGCGTCGTCGGGCACGAGTCGCTCCTACCCGCTTCACCCGAATGGCATAGCGTTCATGCAAATCGCCCAGCACCTCTTCCCGCAGATGAGGAGCGCAGAACCAGGTCAAAAGTCGGTCGGCAAGGCGAGGTGGAGACATAAAAAGTAATGGATAATGGCCAATGACTAATGGAGAATGACGTAGAGGATTAGTCAGAAATCATTGTCCATTTCACATTCTACATTTTTCATTATGACCACTCCAGTCGGATATTGGGAATGATACGGTCCCAAAGGCGATTCCGAACGGCACGTACATCGCTCAGTACCCGGCCACCCAGAGCAGTAACGGTAAACAGGCGTTTGCGTCGCCCACCCCGTTCGGCGGTAGCCTCGCCCAGTTCCGAACGCAAGTACCCCTTTTGCTCCAGTCGCTGTAAAGCCGCATGCACGGCTCCCGTACTGACAGCGTTGCCTGTCTCGTGCTCAAGTTCTTCCGCAATACTTACCGAATAGGCGCTCGGCGACAGTGCCGCTACTGCCAGTAGGACTACCTCTTCAAATTCGCCTAAATCACTTCGTCGCATATATCAACTATTAATCTGTCTGTCTGTCGGGAGGCTCTCATTTCATCTATTTCCGTATGTCAAATGCCGGACCAAATAAAAAAAAAGCCCTCTCCGAGCAGAAAAGGGCTTTTAGTCAATCATCAATACTGTACGATTGTCCGTTTTTGGACAGCTATTGTACGCTTGTGGACAAGCAGGAGTTAAAAACCCGATTAAAAAGAAATAATTTATGTTGATACATGAGTAAGAAAAAGCTGTCGGGGGTCTTTAACAAAAAAGCATAGCAGAATATCTACTATGCTTTCCAAACCAACCTAATCTGAACTACGGCGTCTCCCTTCCCACTGGGAGGGGGATTAGCCGGTTCAAGTTCATTCCGATCCCCAGTTGTTCCTCCTGGCAATCGGCGCTGTTTGCAGCGTATTTCGTAAGGTTTTGTACAGAGTTTAGTACTAGTCAGGCAATCTCCGGGCCAATATAGTTATTAATCAAATCTATACAAGAAAAATCCAATATTATTAACAGTTTGATGACAATTCGTTCACATTCGGCCTCGTCACTGATTAGCCTTATTGCTAAAAACGTGCCTGACCTTTAATTATTCTTTACATTTTCATCCGGCTTGTCGCATCAAACAAAGTTGCTCTATTTTTGTCTTAGAGAATAAACGTCTTTCCTGACGGCTCAATACGTGTTTCATTAACCACTTAACATCAAGTCAGTATGCCAATTAAACGGAATGCTTCTGCACACTGGGAAGGCTCAGGTAAAGAAGGCAAAGGCACTGTATCTACCGCCAGCACTGTACTCAACCAAACTCAGTATTCCTTCAACACGCGCTTTGCCGATGGCGTAGGTACGAATCCAGAAGAACTGGTAGCGGCAGCTCACGCAAGCTGCTTCTCCATGAAATTAGCCTTCAACCTTCAGGAAGCCGGTTTTACTGCCGACTCCATTGACACCCAATGCACCATCTCGCTCGATCCGGCGGTTGGCGGTATCACCGAATCGCATCTGGTTGTGAAGGCCAGTGTGCCAGGTATCGATAATGAGAAGTTTCAGGCAGCCATCGATGATGCCGAAAAGAATTGCCCGATTTCCAAACTATTCAATACAAAGATTACAGTTGATGCTTCCCTGGCTTAAGCCGGAAAGTAACTACTCATCTGATCGTGACTTCCCGAAAGGTTTGGCTTTTCGGGAAGTTCTGTTTTAATCAAACCGAAATTTCCAGCTTTTATGCTATAGGCGCAATGAAGGGGCGTTTTCAGGATAATATCCTACAATCGATTTCTGAACAAACGCAGCCTCTTCCTATCGTTCTTAGTCTGTGCTGAGCAGTTAAACTGGTTCACGGCTGCCCCTGCTGTTCCCCCAGATTCTTCCCGTAATCCAGTAGAACAATTCTTTTTGAGAACGTTCCCGGCAACGATTGCATAAAAAAAGGCAATCATATACTTGTTCACGATGATTTCGCCATCAAATTTTAATTTCGTCTTTTGCCAAAACCAGCACGAGCTTAATTAAGGCAAACCCCGTGCTGGTCAGATTTGAGGCTAGTCAAAAAGATAATTTTCTATAATGCCTGTTGTGATATGTCGTAATCAGGGGATCATTCGTAAAAGCGCGGGTTTCCACCCGCGTTACAACAAATCCGATAATCGCGTATCAACCCGTAGCTTATTCAACGTTATTCAGCCGATACGGTTCAACGTTCAACGCCATGATACGACCCTGCGTCAATAGCCTGTTCCTCGCGCTCCTGCTTAGTTTACTGATCCCGCTTGGTGTGTGGGGGCAGACATCGTTCTCCAAAGCACTTGCCTTTCCAGGGGCTGAAGGATTCGGACGCTATACAACGGGCGGGCGGGGAGGCAACGTATTGATTGTTCGTAACCTGAACGATAGTGGCCCCGGTAGCCTGCGCGAAGCCATCGAAACCCGAGGGCCACGCATCATCGTCTTTACCGTGTCGGGTACCATTGCCCTTCAGTCTAAGCTACTCATCCGGCAAGGGAATCTGACCATTGCAGGTCAATCGGCACCCGGCGATGGTATTTGCCTGAAAAATTATAACCTGAGCATCGAAGCCAACAACGTTATTATTCGCTATATGCGATTCCGGCTGGGCGACGAAGCCCGCCAAAAGGACGACGCCATAACGGGACTCCGTCAGAAGAAGATCATCATCGATCATTGCTCCATGAGCTGGGCTACCGACGAATGCGCTTCGTTTTACGACAACGAAAATTTTACGATGCAGTGGTGTATCGTCTCCGAAAGCCTGAACAAGTCGGTGCATGAGAAAGGTGAGCATGGCTACGGTGGAATCTGGGGTGGTCTGGGCGCTTCCTTTCATCACAATTTGCTCGCGCACCAGCATAGCCGCAACCCGCGTTTCTGCGGAGCCCGCTATCATAATCAGCCAACGCGCGAGATCGTTGATTTCCGGAACAACGTAATTTATAACTGGGGCATCAACAGTGCGTATGGTGGTGAACGTGGCAATCATAACCTGGTCAACAATTATTACAAGCCTGGTCCGGCAACGCCCGAAAAACTCCGGAATCGAATTATCAATCCGTCGAAGCCTTATGGCAAATTTTACGTATCGGGCAATGTCGTATCGGGTGATGAAGCCCTTAGCCTTAATAACCTTGCTGGGGGTGTACAATGCGACCAGCCCGACTCAGCCATTGCAACGCAACCGTTTCTGGTCGAACGTATTGCCGAACAAAACGCTCAACAAGCGTACGAACAGGTACTGGCGAAAGCCGGAGCTAGTCTTCATCGCGATGCCGTCGATACCAGGATCGTTGCCGACGCCCGCATGGGAATAGCCTCAGCCGGTAAAGACAAAAAAGGAATCATCGACTCCCAAACGGATGTGGGTGGCTGGCCTGTGTTGAAGTCTGAAGCGTCCCAAGTCGACACCGACGCAGACGGCATGCCCGATAGCTGGGAAGCAGCAACCGGCCTGAATCCCAAAGACCCTGCCGATGCCAGCCAGTTCAAGCTGAGTGATCAGTATACCAATATCGAAATCTACCTAAACATACTTGTGCCCTAACCTTTACTTATGCGTTTACGGATACCTCTTCCTGGCTTACTCCTTCTTTTATCCGTCCATCTCACAGCAGCCATCGCTCAGCGACAGCGCATTACGGTAGCGCAGGATGGTCATGGCGATTACAAAACCGTACAGGCTGCCCTCAACACGGTTCCGGCTAATAACTCAACGCGCATCACGATCTACATCAAAAAAGGGACGTATAAGGAGAAACTAAAGCTCGACTCCACCCAGCATAACGTCACCCTGATTGGAGAAGACAAAGCCACGACCATACTTACCTACGACGATTATTCGGGCAAGCCCCTCCCCGATGGCACGAAATTACGAACCTCAACATCAGGCTCTTTCTACATCTTTGGCAATGATTTCCGGGCCGAAAACCTGACGTTCGAAAATACGGCCGGGCCAGTCGGTCAGGCGGTGGCCGCTTTCGTAACCGGCGACCGGGCGGTGTTTATCAACTGCCGTTTTCTGGGAAATCAGGACACGCTCTATACCGGTATGCCCAGCCAATACGGTCGGCAGTATTACAAAGACTGTTATATCGAAGGAACGATTGATTTCATTTTCGGGTCGGCCACGGCAGTATTTGACCACTGCACGATTTGCAGTAAAACGAATGGGAATTACGTAACCGCAGCCGCCACACCTGAAGGGAAACCCTATGGGTTTGTATTCCTGAACTGCACGCTCACCAGCAACGCGCCAGCCGCCAGCATTTACCTGGGTCGCCCCTGGCGCGACTTTGCCAAAACCGTGTTTATCCATTGCCAACTGGGCGGTCATATCAAACCCGAAGGCTGGCACAACTGGGACAAACCCAATGCTGAAAAAACAACATTCTACGCTGAGTATGGCTCTAAAGGACCAGGCGCTAATCCCACGAGTCGGGTAAGTTGGTCGAAGCAATTATCGGCTGAAGAAGTCAAAGTGTACAAACCGGATATCATCCTGGCGGGCAGCGATCACTGGAAACCAGTTGTAAAGGAGTAAGGTGATCTTTTGATGGGTTGGCCACCCATTTTCTCAGGAAACGCTATTTTGTGCTTAGTTTCGTCGCTGATTGCCATTTATGTAATTGAGTAAGCCTCACACCCCATGCGCTTTTAGTCCGAGATTGACTGACTATTAACTGCCTATGATTCATTATACCCACCCAAATCGCATTCTGGTTGCTCTGGATTGTATCATCTTCGGTTTCGATGGTGAAGAAATTAAGTTATTGCTGATCAAACGCAATTTCGAGCCAGAACAGGGAAAATGGTCACTGATGGGTGGGTTTCTCAACGAAGAAGAAGACCTTGAAGTAGCTGCCAATCGGATTCTGTATACGCTTACCGGACTGACCAACAACTACCTCGAACAATTACAAACGTTTGGAGCCGTGAACCGGGACCCCGTCGAACGCACGATTTCAGTTGTGTATTACGCTCTGGTCAATATTCAGGATCAGGATGTGGCCGCCATTCGGACGCATAATGCCTCATGGATTGGCCTGAATGTAAAGCCAAAACTGATTTTTGACCACGATAAGATGGTGGAACAGGCACTCCGTCAGCTTCGGTATAAAGCCGCTTTGCACGCCATCGGATTCGAGCTGTTACCCGAAAAGTTTACGATTCCACAACTCCAGAAACTCTACGAAGCGATCTATAATCGCCAGCTCGATCGTCGAAATTTCAGTCGGAAGATTCTATCTACGGACTTATTAGTAGCTACAGGCGAGAAAGATACAACTTCAGCCACCAAAAAGGGGCAATTGTTTCGCCTTAATACCGAGAAGTATCAGCAATACCTCACCGATTACGTTAGCTTTTTCCCCGAATTGACTTTGACATAGTGTTCTTCTGACAGGATTTGCACGATGTACAGGATTGATCATCGAAAATATCCTGTACATCATGCAAATCCTGTCAGAAAGTAACCGAAAAATAATTTCTATTTTTCATGGAAATAACACAAAGGCGTCCTAATATTGTGTCACATATACACGATTCAAAAAGAGACTCTCTTTATCGGTATACCCAGTCATTTTCTTTATGAATAATCAATACGTTATCGGCGTCGATTTTGGTAGCGATTCCGTACGGGCGTTAGTCGTTAACGCACACACTGGACAGGCAGTCGGCACCCATGTCCACGAATATGCACGCTGGAAACAGGGTCTTTACTGCGACCCGGCCACGTCCCAATTCCGTCAGCACCCGCTTGACTACCTCGAAGGGCTGGAAGTCACGATTAACGAAGCACTGGCACAGGCCCCGGCTGAGGCCCGTCAGCAGGTCGTTGGTATTTCCATCGATACCACCGGTTCAACTCCTTGTGCAGTTGATGAAACAGGACTGCCCCTGGCATTACGGTCCGATTTTGCCGAGAACCCCAACGGGATGTTTATTCTCTGGAAAGATCATACTGCCAATGCCGAAGCCGACGAAATCAACGATCTGGCTCATCACTGGGATGTCGACTATACTAAATACGTCGGTGGGATTTATTCGTCCGAATGGTTCTGGGCCAAACTGCTTCGGACCCTGCGCGTCGATGAAGCCGTTCGGCAACATGCGTTTTCGTGGATCGAACACTGCGACTGGATTTCGGCCGTGCTGACGGGCAATACTAATCCACTAACACTCAAGCATTCACGCTGTGCGGCAGGCCATAAGGCGCTCTGGCATAGCGAGTTCGAGGGCCTTCCTTCTGACGAATTCCTTACGAAACTCGATCCATTGCTAAGCGGTCTTCGTGATCGACTCTTCACCGATACCTACACGGCCGACCAGTCGATGGGGACACTCTCTGCCGAATGGGCCGAGAAATTAGGACTATCGACCAACGTTGTCATCGGCGTGGGTGCTTTCGACGCCCACATGGGAGCGATTGGTGCTGAAATTGAACCATACGCCTTTGTCCGCATCATCGGCACCTCAACCTGCGATATTCTGATGGCTCCCAACGATGAGATTGGCCATCGGCTCATCCGGGGTATCTGCGGTCAGGTCGACGGATCGGTAGCGCCGGGAATGCTCGGCCTCGAAGCGGGTCAATCGGCCTTTGGAGACGTGTATGCGTGGTTTGCCCGCCTGATTACTACCCCGGTACGTGAGTTGCTGGGCGATGAAGCCGCCGATACCTTAGGTCGTCAGCTCATTCCGCATTTATCGGAACAGGCAGCCAAACTTCCTGTCACGGAATCAGATGTGATAGCCCTGGATTGGATCAATGGACGCCGAACACCCGATGCCAATCATACCCTGAAAGCAGCCATTTCCGGGTTAAATTTAGGGACTGATGCTGCTAAAGTCTTTAAAGCCCTGGTCGAAGCCACGGCCTTTGGCTCTAGGAGCATTGTCGAGCGGTTTATTCAGGAAGGGGTACCCATTAAAAAAGTCATCGCCATTGGTGGGGTTGCTAAAAAATCACCTTTCGTGATGCAAACCCTGGCCGATATCCTCAACAAACCCATTCAGGTAGCCAGTGCCGATCAGGCTTGTGCATTAGGAGCCGCCATGTGTGCAGCCGTAGCTGCTGGTGTTCACCCAACGATGGAAGCTGCCCAACACGCCATGGGCTCCGGTTTCGATGCCGAATATCAGCCACGGCCAGAACGGGTGCCGGTTTATGAAACGCTCTACCAGAAATACCTCAAACTAGGGGCATTTATCGAAGGGAAGTAGGCCGAATTTCAGTGATGTCAGTTTCTTAAAACTGACATCGAGCGGTTTCTCAAAACCGCGTTTTACATTGATCCAGTATTCAGACGGTTTTGAGAAACCGCACAAGTCAGCTTTAAGAAGCTGACAACACAAACCAATAATATAATGCTAAATCTAAAGCAATACGAAGTCTGGTTCATTACGGGTAGCCAGCATCTTTATGGAGAAGAAACCCTCAGGCAGGTTGACGAACACTCGCAGATCATTGCCGATTTCCTGAATCAGGCGGCCCCGATCCCGGTTCGGGTGATCTTCAAACCTGTCGTTAAAACACCGGACGAAATTTATGCCATCTGTCAGGAAGCCAACGTAGCCCCGAACTGCATCGGCATTATTAGCTGGATGCATACGTTTTCGCCTGCTAAAATGTGGATTCGGGGGCTAACGGTCCTAAAAAAGCCGATGCTTCACCTCCACACGCAGTTCAATCGCGATATTCCCTGGGGCAGCATCGACATGGATTTTATGAACCTCAACCAGTCGGCTCATGGCGACCGGGAATTTGGGTTCATTATGTCGCGGATGCGGTTGAACCGGAAAGTCGTGGTTGGGTTCTGGCAGGATCAGGCCGTAATCGACAAAATTGCCGCCTGGACGCGGGTAGCCGTTGCCGCTTACGAGCTAAAAACCATGAAAGTGGTTCGCTTTGGCGATAACATGCGTCAGGTAGCCGTAACGGATGGCGATAAAGTAGCTGCCGAAATGACCTTCGGCATGTCGGTCAATACGCACGGCATTGGTGATCTGGTAGCCGTTATCAATCAAATATCCGACGCCGAAGTTGACCGGCTCGTAGCCGAATACGCCGATAGCTATACGCTGATGGATTCCCTGCTAAAAGGTGGAGCCCAACACAGCGCATTACGCGATGCCGCCAAAATTGAACTCGGCCTTCGGGCATTCCTGAACGATGGCAATTTTACAGCCTATACCGACACGTTTGAAGACCTGCACGGCATGACCCAATTGCCAGGTATTGCTTCTCAACGCCTGATGGCCGACGGCTACGGGTTCGGGGGCGAAGGCGACTGGAAAACCTCGGCGATGGTTCGGACGCTGAAAGTGATGGCAGCCGGATTGCCCGGTGGTAACTCCTTCATGGAAGATTACACCTACCATTTCGCCGACCCGTCGGACCGTTCCGCAAATCCGCTTGTACTTGGTTCGCATATGCTCGAAATATGCCCATCGATTGCGGCAGGAAAACCAACCTGCGAAATTCATCCATTGGGTATTGGCGGCAAAGCGGACCCAGTTCGTCTGGTATTCAATGCCCCGGCTGGCCCGGCCATCAACGTGTCGCTCATCGACATGGGAAATCGGTTCCGGCTGTTGGTCAACGAAGTCGAAGCGGTCGAAGTCCCCGAAGCCTTGCCCAAACTGCCCGTTGCCCGCGCCATCTGGAAACCCATGCCCGACATGCAAACGGGTTGTGCAGCCTGGATTCTGGCCGGAGGTGCTCACCATACCGTCTATAGCCAAAACCTGACGACTGAGCATATCGAAGATTTCGCGGATATCTTCGGTGTCGAACTGGTTGTCATCGACCGTAACACCAACCTCCGCCAGCTAAAGAATGAACTGCGCTGGAGCGAAGCCGCTTACCGATAATTTTAAAGAGCGAAAGAGTGAATGAGTGAAAGAGCGATCTGTTCGTCACATATTTTCACATTTTCACATTTTCGCTCTTTCGCTCTTTCACTCATTCACTCTTTCGCTCTTTAAACTCCTATGAAAAAACAGCTCCTAACCTTTCTGCTCGCCGGCAATAGCCTGATGGCTTTTTCGCAGGCCAGCGTTACCATCAACGCCAACGAAGGCAAACACATCATCAGCCGCCATATCTATGGCCATTTTGCTGAACACCTCGGACGCAGCATCTACGACGGTTTTTACGTCGGAGAATCCAACACAAAGATTCCAAACAAGGCAGGGGTACGGCTGGATGTGGTCGATGCCCTGAAAAAATTAAAGATCCCGAATCTGCGCTGGCCAGGCGGTTGCTTTGCCGATACCTATCACTGGAAAGATGGCATTGGCCCGAAAGCCAAACGCCCGAAAATTGTGAATACGTGGTGGGGGGGCGTCACCGAAGACAATAGCTTTGGTACGCACGACTTCCTGAATATGTGTGAATTAATCGGCACAGAACCCTATCTGGCGGGCAACGTGGGCAGCGGCACCGTTCAGGAGCTATCCGACTGGGTACAGTACGTCAATTTCGAGAAGAACAGCCCCATGTCGAACCTTCGGCAGCAAAACGGGCGGCAAGCTCCCTGGAACGTACGCTACTGGGGTGTGGCCAACGAAGCCTGGGGATGCGGTGGCAACATGAAGCCCGATTATTATGCCAACCTATACCGGCAGTATAGTACCTTCATGAACACCCGAGTGGGCAGCAATGGCAAGATTTTTCGCATTGCATCGGGTGCCAGCGACAACGACTACAACTGGACCGAAACGCTGATGAAGAACATTCCAGGTTCGCTGATGGAAGGCATTGCCATGCACCACTACTCCGTATTGTCGTGGGGAGAGGGCAAGAAAAGCTCCGCCACTCAATTCACCGATCAGGAGTATTTCAAAACGATGCAGCAGGCTCTGTTGATGGACGAACTGATTGAGAAGCATTCGGCCGTTATGGATAAGTATGATCCTGAAAAGAAAATAGCCCTGATTGTGGATGAATGGGGGGGCTGGTATAATGTAGAACCAGGAACAAATCCGGGCTTTCTTTATCAGCAAAACACCATGCGCGACGCCGTACTGGCCGGAGCTACCCTCAACATTTTCCATAAGCACTGCGAGCGGGTTCGTATGGCGAATCTGGCGCAGGCCATCAACGTCCTGCAATCCGTTATCCTGACCAAAGGCGACAAGATCATTCTGACGCCAACGTACCATGTCCTGGAAATGTATAATGTCCATCAGGATGCGACCATGCTTCCTATCGACATCAAAACGGCTGATTTTACGACCAGCGAGGGTAAGCTCCCCGCCGTGTCGGTATCCGCTTCGCGCGATAAAGCGGGTAAAGTACACATCTCGCTCGTCAACATCGATCTGGCTAAAGCGCAGGAAATTTCCATCGACCTGAAAGGCATCAGTGGAGCAGCCGTAACTGGCCGCATCCTGCATTCGGCCAGTGTTCGCGATCATAACACCTTCGAGAATTTAACGAAAATCAAACCGGCCGCCTTCACAGGTGCCAAACTCTCTGGCTCTACGTTAACCGTCAGCCTGCCGCCCGTTTCGGTGGTCGTTTTAGAGATTTAAAGAGCGAAAGAGCGAAAGAGTGCAAGAGCGTTTGACGCTGAGCCTTTTTCGCTCTTTCACTCATTCACACTTTCGCTTTTTAGCCATGTATACATCCCTAAAAGAAGAATGCTATGAGGCCAATATGCAGCTCCCTAAGCTGGGGCTGGTGTTGTTTACCTTCGGCAATGTAAGTGCCGTCGACCGCGATCGGGCCGTGTTTGCCATTAAGCCCAGTGGCGTGGCTTATGAGGAACTGACACCTTACGACATTGTTATCTGCGACTACGACGGTAAGGTGATCGAAGGAACCATGCGCCCATCGTCGGATACCAAAACGCATGCATTGCTTTACAAAACCTGGGATAAAATCGGGGGTATTTCGCATACACACAGCACCCACGCAGTAGCCTGGGCACAAGCCGGGATGGACATTCCCATTTTCGGTACTACCCATGCCGACCATACGCACCAGGACATCCCCTGCGCTCCGGCTCTAACGGACGAGATGATTCAGGGCGATTACGAACACGAAACGGGCAACCAGATTTTCGATGTGTTCGCTCAGAAAGGACTGTCGTACAGCGAGATGGAGATGGTGTTATTACAAAATCATGGGCCATTTACCTGGGGAAAAACAGCGGCTAAAGCGGTTTACAACTCAGCCGTACTGGAAGAAGTAGCTCGCATGGCGTATCTGACCTTACAGATCAACCCCAACACACCCCGTATCAAAGACACGCTCCGGCTCAAGCATTACGAACGGAAGCACGGCAAAAATGCTTACTACGGACAAGGTTGTTAAAGGGATAAAAACCGATCTATTCTCCTTTAAAGGTCACCGCAAGGACGCGAGGGCGCAACGAATAAATCTGTGGTCATTTCCCGTGGTCTGTGAGGGCACAAGGAGTACAAACAAATTTTATTCGTTGCCCCCTCGCGTCCTTGCGGTGAAAAACAAATGACAGAAGAATAGAATCAGTGCCAAAACCGCTTTACTCACTAATCGCTTTAACTCACCTTATCGATTCATGAAATTATTCTCTCAATTCCTACCCCTGGCTCTGCTAATGGGCTTAGTGACTATGAACGCATGTACGTCTAAAAAAGAAAAAGAAGCCGACGAGCAAAAACCAGGCATCGAAAAGACAACGTACGGCCAACTGCCCAACGGGCAAACCGCCGATTTGTATACCCTGCACAATGCATCAGGTATGACGGCCAAAATCACCACCTATGGCGGCATTGTGGTTGGCTTAACGGCTCCCGACAAAGACGGTAAGTTCGAAGACGTAACGCTCGGTTTCGACTCACTCTCTTCCTACGTAAAAAACAATCCATTTTTTGGCGCACTGGTTGGTCGGTATGGCAACCGGATTGCCAAAGGAAAATTTACCCTCGATGGTAAAAACTACACGCTGGTAACCAATAACTTTGGCAATCATCTGCACGGCGGTACGGTTGGTTTCGATAAAGTACTCTGGACAGCTACTCCCGTCGAAGGCGACGAACCAGCCCTGAAACTGACCTACACCTCGAAAGATGGTGAAGAAGGTTACCCCGGCAATCTGTCGGTTGAGGTTACGTATACGCTTCAGAAAGACAACGCGTTAAAAATTGATTATCAGGCGACAACCGACAAACCAACCGTCGTTAACCTGACCAATCACACCTACTTCAATCTAACGGGTGGTGCCAAGCGCGATGTTATGGATCATGAACTGACGCTAAATGCTGACCGCTTCTTACCTGTCGACAAAACCCTCATTCCAACGGGTGTCTTACAGCCTGTAGCCGGTACGCCGTTCGATTTTACCAAGCCAACCGTCATTGGCAAACGGATCAACGATTCGAGCGATGTGCAGATCAAATACGGTCTGGGTTATGACCACGCCTGGATACTGAATGGGTCGGGTGATTCCCTGAAACTGGCCGCTACGGTCTACGAACCCACCAGCGGCCGGGTGATGGAAGTGCGTACTACCGAGCCTGCCATTCAGTTCTATACCGGCAATTTCCTTGATGGTTCCGTAACGGGTCGCGAAGGGTTCCCCTACAAAAAGCGGTATGCCCTCTGTCTGGAGACCGAGCATTATCCCGATTCGCCAAACCATCCGGCCTTCCCAACAACGGTGTTGCGTCCGGGAGAAACGTATAAAACCACTACGATTTACCAGTTTTCAACGAAGAAACCGTAGAGACGCCAGGGATGGCGTCTCATGTGCGTCAGCAATTAACCATCCGGTCATGAGACGCCAGGGATGGCGTCTCTACACTAATCTCATTCTATGGCAGAACAACCCTCATCCGACCGGGCTACAATGCCTAAAGGATATAATCCGGTTCTGGAACGACGAACGGTTGAAAACGCCAACCGGAATCTGTTGAAATACCTGAAACCAGGCCTATCGGTGCTTGATGTGGGCTGTGGTTCAGGAGCCATTACCCGAAGTATTGCCGAAAAAACGGGGCCAACCGGACGGGTTCTGGGCATCGACCCAAGTGAAAATCTGATCAGTCAGGCCCGGCAAAATGCCGGTGACTTACCCGGCATTGCCTTTGAGCAGGGCGATGTATATACCTTCGAAACAGCCGAGCGGTTCGATCTCGTCACCTGTGCCCGTACCCTGCAATGGCTGGCTCAGCCCGAAGCGGCTCTGGCTACTATGCAACGGCTGGTAAAAACCGGTGGGCATCTGGCGATCCTGGATTACAACCACGAAAAAATTCTTTGGGAACCGGAACCGCCAGCCTCCATGCGGCTATTCTACGAAGCCTTCCTCAACTGGCGAACGGATGCCGGATTCGATAATGCCATTGCCGACCACCTGAGTGGTATGCTGCACAAGCTTGGGTTAACTAATGTACGAATCGAACCCCAGTTTGAGCTATCCAAACGAAGCGATACCGACTTTGCCAAAACAAGCCGACTGTGGTCGGAAGTATCTGAATTACGTGGCCCTCAGCTTGTTCAGGCAGGTTATGTTACCGAAGCGCAACGCCTGGAAGCGATTACCGATTATGACAACTGGATTGCAACCACTGGCGAATCCATGACCGTTTACCTGCTGGCGGTAGAAGGGCAGCAACCTTCGATAAATGAACAATGAACAATGAATAATGGCTCAGGAGCAGAAACCCGTTATTCATTATTCATTGTTCATTATTCATTTATCTTACCTCCATACTCGTCTTAAAAATCGCAGCCAGTTGCCGTGCATCACGTTGGTAATGTCGTCTTCCGAATAACCGCGTTGGCGGAGTAAATCAGGGATTTTCTGTAGATCAGCAATGGTTTCGAGATCGTAAGGGCATTGTTCTTTTCCGAAAGCGCCATCGAGATCCGAACCGATACCTATATGGTTAGCATTTCCGGCAATCTGACAGATATGATCCAGATGGTCGATTAGTTTGGCCAGGTTACAGTTGGTGCCTTCGGGTGTCGATTGGCCGCGTACCCAACCCGGCACCATCATCCAGGCATCCAGTGCGCCACCAATAACGGCGTCGCGGGCAATGAGTTCCCGAATCTGTTCGTCACTGAATTGACGATTATGATTGACCAGCGCCCGACAGTTGTTATGGCTGGCCCAAACAGGTCCTTCAAAATAATCAAGAGCCTCCCAGAAACTATCGTCGCAGAGGTGGGTAGCGTCCAGAATGATATTGAACCGCTGCATCTCGCGCAGTAATTCCCGCCCGGCAAGACCAATAAATCCAGTAGCATCCGTTCCCTGCGCATACCGCCCCGGACCATAATGGGCAGGCCCGATGGCGCGCAGGCCATACTGGTATGCCCGCTCGACGTATGCTGGTGTGACGATAGAATCAGCTCCTTCCAGGCTCAGGATGTAGCCAACAGGCTTTTTGTCGTTCGGAGTCCCATCGCTCCAAAGGGCAAGGTGAGCTTCCAGACTGGCCAAATCCGTAATTTGTACCATCTCACCAGCTTCCTCCATGGTTTTATACCAGATTTGCTGCGCCTGTGTTTGTGCCCAGGCCTGTTCGGGCGATTGCCAGCCAGGCAATGGGTTCCCTGGTGCTACAAAACGGGCAATCTGGGTAGCGACCACTAAGCCGATATTTCCCTGACGAAGTGCGGGTAATGAAACCGTCGCTTTCCCCCGATCCGGTTTGTCTGTCATCCCAATTTCGCGTTCGCGGAGCCGTTCCACCGATTGGCGGAGATCGCGGTTCCACTCCATTGCATTCATACTCAGATCAAGGTGGGCATCTATGGTAAACATACTCTATTCTGTTTGCTGTCTACAAATTCCGGTTTACAGTGAACTGGCGTATCCAGTCGGTCGCTAAAGATTACACAACAATCATTCGGTCGCGGGCAATGGTACGCCATTCGCCGGAGATCGTCCCCGCTTCGACCGTGTAGGCTCGTTCATAGAGTGCCACCGTTGGGCAAATGTGGTTGGGAATGCCGTAGAACACATCACCCACTTTGTAGGAATGTCCTTCGCCAGCTTCCAAAACCAGATGCTCTTCACTCTGACCGACGGCTTTCAATTCGGGTGCATTCAGGAAAGTTACCCGTTGGACTAATTCACCTTCGGCAGCTACCGACTTATGCCCTAGATCGACGCAAATTCTGGTTGATGTGGGTAACGAAATCACACGGGCAACGACCAGAGCAGCTGGCAGGAATGCTTGTTCTGGCAAAATAGTCTGATAGCCTTTGTCCCAGTAAATGAATGTACCAGGACTACATTCTACCTCCGGACGTTTGGCATGAATCGGGAACGACGGGCTACCTCCAGCCACAATAATCGGTTTACCATGCCCTTTGGCAGCCAGTGTTTCACTCAACAACTGCACCGGCCAGAAACCGGCATCGCATTCAATGGTCCGGGCGCCAATGTCAGGGTTTCGCAATTGACCGTCGTAGGCATGTAATCCAACAGGCTGCACACCCGGCAGTTTTTCCAGCTCCGCATACAGCGTCACCACTGCCTCGCCGGGCGCAATCCCCGTTCGGTTCATGCCCACATTCAGGTCGATATACACGGGTACGACCAGCCCAGCCACCACCGCCTGTTCCGACAAGGCCTGAGCCGTATCTATGTTATCGACCAAGCACGAAAAGCGAGTCTGCGGATACGTTTTGATCAGATCGATCAGTCGATGAATTTTGGTGGTATTGGGCTGATAGGCCAGCAACACATCGGGTGCCCCAATCATCGCCAGCATTTCGGCTTCGGCAATCGTTGCACACTTAAACTTCTGAATACCGGCTTCGAGCAACAGTTGAGCCGCTTCCCGCGATTTGCATGTTTTTATGTGTGGCCGCAACCGGCTTCGATCACCAATGGTGCTGATGAGCCGGGCAATATTCTGTTTAACCCGCTCCGGGTACACGACCAACGCTGGTGTGTCCAGATGCGACAGATCGTTGATGGAATACCAGGATTTCTGTTCCATGACTAAACCAGTTCAAATAACGCTTCTACCTCAACCGGAATATTGTCGGGCAAGGAGCCCATACCTACTGCCGACCGCACACCGATGCCATTTTCGGTCCCCCAGACACTGGCAAACAGCTCGCTACATCCGTTAATCACATAAGGATGGCGCTCGAAATTGGACGTGCAGTTAACCATGCCCAACACCTTAATAACACGCTTTACCCGATCAAGGCTACCCAGGTGGGTTCGTATCGTAGACAAGATGGTCAGACCAACCTGACGGGCCGCCAGCTTACCTTGTTCCATGTCCATATCGTCACCAATTCGGCCGATAATCAGGCTTTTGTCATCCTGAACCGGGCCATGTCCTGAAACATACAGATACTTGCCGTCGATCAAATAGGGTTTATAAACGCCTAACGGTTGGGGGGCTGGAGGCAAAGAAAGACCCGTTTGGGCAAAGGCTGCTTCAGGAGATAGGATTTCCGCTTGCATGAGGTTGGTTTAGAGTTTTTAGTTCCTGCAAACTTAATCGAAACCGGGCGACCAGTTACTATCTTGCCGCATATTTCAAAACATATGAAGCAACGAATCGCTCACATGGCTCTGGTTGTCGAGGAGTATGACGAGGCCATCCAATTCTACACCGAAAAACTGTCGTTCACTGTGGTTGAAGATACCCGGCTCAGCGACGATAAACGCTGGGTACGCGTGTCTCCGCCGGGCGCTACTGAATCCTGCCTTCTGTTGGCAAAAGCGGCCAATGAAGACGAACGAAGCCGAATCGGAAATCAGACGGGCGGGCGTGTTTTTCTGTTTCTGTTTACCGACGATTTCTGGCGGGATTATCATCGTATGCAGGAGAAAGGCGTCCAGTTCGTTCGTGAGCCTGTTGAAGAAGCGTACGGAACGGTGGCGGTCTTTGCCGATCTGTATGGCAATCTGTGGGATTTACTCCAGCCCAACGACGACAGTAAAGCTAATTAGCACAGTAGACTCAACCCGAACGGTTTAGTAAAATGAGCATATGAGATTAATTGCGCCACTTGGCAGTACTTAGTAGGAGCCGTTTCACAAATTCTTTTAAATTTGCCTATCGACCGTTCCATCGACCGTTCCTCTTCCTAAAATACTCCATGCGCTGGCCCACACTTGTTCTTATTGCTACTTTATTGCCCTCTATTAACCTGTTGGGGCAATCAGTCAAGTCAGACAGCTTATTCATACAACAGGCTAAAAATCGGGCTGTTGGCGTATACGAACGGGCTATTTATCGGCAGGAGCATGTGTACGAAGGCAACGAATACATTCCGCATGATCACCGGATAAAAATACATCCCTTCTACCCCATTGATACGCTACAGCGTGGAACAATAGCCTATAATGGCACCGATTACCACGATGTGCCGATGCTCTACGACATTGTGCGGGATGAATTGTCCATCCAGCCCCCCGAAGGCGGCTACCGGATTCGGATTCATACCAATAAAGTCAGTGCTTTTTCCATCGGGCCCTATCAATTTGTCAAGATCTTGGGCGACAGCGCATTAGGGGCTCCTACCGGATTCTACCAACTGCTGCACAATGGCTCCGTTAAGGTGTTCGTCCGTCGCATAAAAACCATTCATGAAGACATTTCGAGTGGTGCCTATAAAGCCGATTACATTCCTCAGGATCGGTTCTTTATCCTGAAAGATGGCGTTTATCATCCCGTCAAAACCAAAGGCTCGGTACTGAGCGTGTTCGCGGATAAGGGAAAGGAACTAAAAAAGTTCATCCGAGCTAATCAACTCAAATTCAAGGACCTGCAACGCGAAGAGGCCATCAGTCGGGTGACTCAGCAGTATGAAGAACTAACGCACAAACTATGACCCATCTTTACCGAATTACGTTTCTTTGGTTGCTGCTGATCGGGTCTAGCGGAACTATACTGGCCCAGGTCATACCCGATAAATCGATTAGTGGCGACTTTTCGAACCTGCGTTTCGACACGTTTGTGGAGCGCATTGAAGCCCAAACGCCCTATCGGTTTTTCTACAATCCTGCCGAAGTCGACAGCTTCCTGGTGGATATACGGGTCGAGAATAAGCCCGTTCGGACGGTATTGCAACAGGTATTCAATGGCTCCAGATACAACTACGCCATCGACGCCCAGCAGCGGGTCTATGTGACTGTTGATCGGGTTATTCGAACCGATTTACCCATCGGATTTTTCCGGGGTGGTGCTCCGTCCGGTTCCGACACGACATTAAATGCCTACCTGACCCAAGGGGCTCGAAAAGTTCAGGCGGAACCGGAAGCCAAAACCTACGAAATCGGTAAACGGACCAACCCAATTCGTCCGGGCCGTTCAACACTGGCTGGTTTTGTACGCAATGTAGCCTCCGGTGAGCCCGTCGTAGGAGCCGCTATTTACATCGAAAATCCTCGTCAGGGCACCGTCAGCGATCAGTTTGGTTATTATTCGATCACGCTTCCCCGTGGTCGGCACGACCTCAAACTCCGCAGCATCGGCATGAAAGACACCCGACGCCGGATTATTCTATACGGTGATGGCAAGCTCGATATTGACATGGAAGATGACGTGATTGCCCTGAAAGAAGTCGTTATCGAAGCCGAGAAGGATAAGAATATATCGGGCCTTCAGATGGGGCAGGAACGGATCGACATCAAAAGCATCAAGCAGGTACCAACGGCCCTGGGCGAAGCGGACTTGTTGCGGGTGATTCAGACCCTACCGGGGGTAAAAACCGTGGGCGAGAGTTCTACGGGGCTTAATGTGCGCGGGGGTGCTACCGACCAGAACCTGATCCTCTACAACGACGCTACCATTTATAACTCGTCGCACCTGTTTGGGTTCTTCTCGGCGTTCAACCCCGACATGATCAAAAGTGCCGAATTATATAAAAGTGCCATTCCATCCCGGTTTGGCGGTCGGCTGGCGTCGGTACTCGACGTGCAAACCCGCGATGGCAACAAAAAGAAATTTGTCGGGTCGGGTGGGATTGGGTTATTGACTGGCCGGCTGACGCTGGAAGGCCCCATTTTTAAAGACAAAACGTCGTTCATTGCCGGAGTGCGCTCTACCTACTCCGACTGGTTGCTGCGTCAATTGCAAAGTGCTTCCTTTCAGAACAGCAAAGCTTCGTTCTACGACCTGAATCTGCACGTCACGCACGAGGCCAATGAAAAAAATACGGTCTATTTCACGGGTTATCTGAGTAGTGACAAATTCCGGCTCAACAGCGATACGTCGTACCAGTATCAGAACAAAACGGCGACGCTGAAATGGAAACACATTTTCAATAACAAGCTCTACAGCGTGTTCACGGGCAGTTATAGCGGCTACACCTACCATGTATCGAGCGACAAAAATCCGGTCAATGCCTATGATCTGAGCTTCGGTATCAATCAATCGCAGGTTAAGGCCGATTTCAACTTTTTCCCGACCAATCAGCACACCGTCGACTTTGGCATTAGCAGTACGTACTACAAACTCTCACCCGGCAACTTCCAGCCCAAGGGTGACAAGTCGCTGATCGTGCCAGATGTGGTTCCAGATGAACAGGGGCTGGAAAGTGCGATTTATCTGGGCGACCGCTTCGACATCAGCCCCAAACTGTCGATCAGTGCCGGACTTCGGTATTCGTTCTATAATTACCTGGGGCCTCATGCGGTGTATCAATATGTACCGGGCGTTCCCAAGTCGGAGAATACCATTATCGATACCCTGAATTACGGTTCTGGCAAATCGATTACCAATTATCAGGGCCCCGAATACCGGATTGCGCTTCGGTATGGCCTGTCGTCGACGGCATCGATCAAATTGAGCTTCAACCGGACCCGTCAGTATATTCAGATGCTGTCGAACACGACCGTCATCTCCCCCACCGACATCTGGAAACTCAGCGATACGCACATCAAACCCCAGGTTGGCGATCAGTATGCCATTGGCCTTTATAAAAACAATCGCACCAATACCATCGAAATGTCGGTCGAAGCCTATTACAAAACCATGCAGAACCGACTGGACTACCGAAGCGGGGCCGAACTGATTCTGAATCACCATATTGAAACCGATGTGGTCAATGCCGAAGGCAAAGCCTACGGCGTTGAATTTCTGGTCAAAAAACTAACGGGTAAACTGAACGGCTGGCTAAGCTACACCTACGCCCGGACCCTGCTCCGAACCGCCGACGCCACCAACAACGAAATCATCAATAAAGGAAGCTGGTACCCAAGCAATTACGACAAACCGCACGATGTAACGCTGGTGGGCAACTACAAGATCAACCGCCGGTTCAGTCTGTCGCTCAATTTTACGTACAGTACGGGTCGCCCGATAACCTTACCCGTTTCGAAGTATGTGCTCGATGGTGTACCGCGTCTGCTCTATTCCGAACGAAATCAGTACCGCATCCCCGATTATTACCGCACTGATTTTGCCATGAATATTGAAGGGAATCATAAGGTTAAAAAACTGGCGCATAGTTCTTGGACCATTGCGGTCTACAACCTGCTGGGTCGGCACAATCCGTATTCGGTGTATTTCAAAACAGAGGGTTACCGGATCAATGGCTATCAGCTATCCATTTTTGGACAACCCATTCCATCGGTCACCTATAATTTCCGGTTTTGATATGACGAGCAGATTCTATACAAAACTGGTTGGCTGGATACTCATACTAGTGGTTAGCAGTTGTATTGACCCGTACCGCCCACCCGAAATTTCGTCACCCGATAGTTATCTGGTAGTGAGTGGCTTTTTTAACAGTGCCCCCGGTACAACGTCTACCATCCAACTAGCGCGCACCCAAAACTTATCCGACAACAAGGCACCTACGGCCGAAACAAAGGCGCAGGTCACCATCGAAAGCCAAAGCAAAGCGATTTATACGCTCAAGGAAAGTACGGCTGGGTCGTATACCCTCACCGGCGTCACCCCACAGGTAGGTGACACGTATCGACTGCATATCAAGACGGCCAAAGGGCTTGACTACTACTCCGATTACGTGCCTGTTGTGACAACTCCTCCCATCGATAGTGTGAGCTGGCGGGTCGAAAACGATGGGGTACAAATCAGTGCAAACACCCACGATCCGAAAAACAGCACCCACTACTACCGATGGGAATACGATGCCACCTGGGAGTATTATTCAACCTTTACCTCTACGCATGAGATAAAAAACAACCAGATCGTGCCGCGTCAGGAGGATGTGTATACGTGCTGGGGAAGTGAAAGCTCCACTAACATCATGACCTTTTCTACCGTCCGGCTCAGTCAGGACGTGGTCAGTCGATTTCCACTGACCTTTATTCCCGGTACATCGTTAAAGATCGGTGTCCGCTATAGTATGCTGGTCAGGCAGTTTGCCTTGACGCAGGAAGCATTCACGTATTACGATCAGTTGGGCAAAATCACGCAGAATATTGGCTCTATTTTCGATCCGCAACCCACCCAGATTGTTGGTAATATCCATTCGCTGACCAATGCCAGCGACCTGGTCATGGGTTTCTTTCGGGTTGGCAACATCGAAACCAAACGCATTTTTATTTCGAAATCACAACTTCCCAACTGGTACACGAACAACGGGATAGGTAGCTGCGATACCGACACGTTAAGTACGGCCGACGTCCGAATGAATCAACCCGGTATCATTAGTCCCTACACAAGTGCCAGTTATATAACCACTAGCCAACCCTGCGTCGATTGCCGATTACGGGGTGGCGTCATTCAACGACCGAGTTTTTGGTAGAGGAGCTTTTCCGTATGCGCAACAATCCATTCATATATTGGCTTAGCTGGGCTCTGCTCCTGCTCGTAAGCGGGTGCATTGATCCGTATCGGCCGCCGGAAATTGCTGCGCCTGCCAGTTATCTGGTCGTCAATGGTTTTTTCGATAGTGCACCGGGGGCTACGACGACCATCCAACTGTCACGCACCCAGAACCTGACCGATACCAAATCGCCAACAGCCGAAACAAAGGCACTAGTGACGATCGAAAGCCAAAATAAGGCCATTTTCACCCTGAAAGAAGGGGTTAATGGTGCTTACTCGTTATCAGGTGTTACGCCATTAACTGGAGAAACCTACCGCCTGCATATCAAAACGGCTAAAGGAACGGATTACTATTCAGACTATGTGCCCGTACTCACTACGCCCGCTATCGACAGCGTTAGCTGGCATACCGAAGCCAACAACGTACTGTTCAGCGTAAACACCCACGACCCCAAAAACAACACCCACTACTACCGTTGGGAATTTGAAGAAACCTGGGAGTTTACGGCGCCCTATTATTCCCAACTGGAGATCAAAAACAATAAGATTGTCGACCGAACGGAAAACATCAACCGGTGCTGGAATACCACCTATTCGACCAATATTATGCTCACCTCGACCGAGCGGCTGAGTCAAGATATTGTCAGTCAGTTTCCACTGACGTCGGTGGCGGGTACGTCGGGCAAACTGGGCATTAAGTACAGTATGCTGGTGAAGTCCTACGCGCTGACGCAGGCAGGGTTTGCCTACTACGATCAACTGGCAAAGATCACCCAAAATCTAGGCTCTATTTTCGACCCGCAGCCGTCACAGATTACAGGAAACATTCGGGCCAGCAACGACCCGGACGATCTGGCGCTGGGCTTTTTCCGGGTTGGCACGGTAGCCACCAAACGAATTTTTATCCGACGCGATAAGCTACCAAACATCAGCACCTATGCAGGCGATCCGGGCTGTGTGGTCGACACATTTTCCGTATCGAAAGTATTAAAAGAACAACCGGCCATCATCAGCCTCTTTGGCGAAAATCAATATTTGGTAACCTCGTTTCCTTGTGTCGATTGTCGGTACAAAGGCATTAATAAACGGCCCTCTTTTTGGGAATAAGACACCACATGAACCACCTGACGCTAGACTATACCCCTACCCTTCCTGAGCGATCCAATCGTTTGGCTAGCCTTTTCCTGCTACTCATTAGCTGGCTGGTTGTTAGCGCCTTACCCAGTTTTGGACAACCATCTGGTTTGACTGCCGCGCTTACCCAATCGTTTGACCAATATCGGCAGCAGGCCCTTCAGGAGAAACTTTTTGTCCATACCGATCAGGGATTTTACCTGACAGGCGAGACGATGTGGTTCAAGATCTATTACGTCGATGGCAGTTTTCACAAACCACTGGATCTGAGCAAAGTAGCCTACATCGAACTGCTCGACAAAGACCAGAAATCCGTGTTGCAAACTAAAGTAGCCCTTACACCTAACGGGGGGGATGGAACGCTGTTTCTGCCTTCATCACTCAATTCGGGAACGTATCTGATGCGAGCCTATACCAACTGGATGAAGAACTTCCCGGCCAGCTACTTTTTCGAAAAACTCATTACAGTTGTCAACCCGTTTAAGCCATTAACTCCATCCCCAACAGCCGATGTCGCCGATCTGGACATTCAGTTTTTTCCCGAAGGGGGCAATCTCGTCGATGGCCTTACCAGCAAGGTAGCGTTTCGGGCCGTCAACGCGTCGGGTGCCGGACAAGCGCTTCGGGGCTGGGTACTCAACAGTCGGAACGATACGCTAACTACCTTTTCGTCGCACAAATTTGGTCTCGGCACGTTTACGCTCACCCCAACAATCAATACCACCTACCGAATACTTTTGCGCGATGAAAAAGGGCGTCAGTTTACCCGTTCATTACCAGTCATTCAGCCGCAGGGATATGTCATGACCCTGGACGACAGCAACCCCAATCAGCTAACGGTCACTGTCACATCCAATCTGGGTACTCCTTCGACGGTTTATCTGTTTGCCCATACCCGACAGGCGGTTAAACGAGTAGAAGCCCACCCGATTGACCGGCAGACGACGTTTCAGATCGACAAAAAAGCCCTAGGTGATGGTATTTCGCACCTGACCCTTTTCGACGCTCAGCAAAACCCCGTCTGTGAGCGGTTGTATTTCAAACGTCCGGCTCAGCCGCTCACCATTGCCCTCAAAACAGACCAGCCTCAGTATGCCTCCCGCAGCAAGGTAACGCTCGAAGCCTCCGTTCAGGGAACGACTTCGCAGGCCAATCAGGCCACTTTATCAGTCGCTGTGTACCGGGTCGATTCATTGAGTTCGCCCAATACGAGCAACATTCTGAGCTATTTACTGATGACCTCCGATTTGCAGGGAGGCATCGAATCACCCGACTATTACCTCCAATCCGAAACCCCTGAAGTAGCCCAGGCGACTGACAATCTGATGCTTACCCACGGTTGGCGACGTTTCCGCTGGAACGATGTGCTGCGTCCTGTGTCACGCCCTTCCTTTCCATTCATTCCTGAATACAGCGGCCCAACCGTTAGTGGAACGCTCACCGATCCGGCTACGGGCAAACCCGTTCCTCGCAAATTAACCTACCTCTCCACACCCGGTAAGCCCATCCGATTGTATGTCTCGCTAAGCGATACAGCCGGACGGCTTCTGTATGAAGTGCAGGATTTTTATGGTCCGAAAAACCTGATTGCCCAGACCAATCCGCAGGACAGTCTTTTCAAACTGACGATCAACAATCCGTTTAGCGAAACGCCATCAACACACCAATGGGCAGATCGGCTCCCCACCGAATCCCAGGCCACTTCGCTGACCAATCGAAGCGTAGCCATGCAGGTCCAATCGACTTACTGGGGCGACCGTTCCATTCAATACAAATACCCAGCCGTCGATAGTGCCGCGTTTTACGCCAAACCTAAAGAATCGTATCTACTTGATGCCTACACCCGCTTTCCACGTATGGAAGAAGTGCTACGCGAGTATGTACTCGGTGTGATGCCCCGCAAACGACAGGGCCATTTTGTGTTGAACGTACTCAACGAACCGTACCGCGCCATTTTCGAGAACCAGGCGTTGGTACTGATCGATGGCGTGCCCGTTTTCGACATGGACAAAGTGATTGAGTTCAGCCCGTTGAAGGTGAAGCAACTGGATGTCGTTACGAACTTCTACCTGATGAGTCCGGCGGTTTTCAGCGGCATCATCAGCTTTATGACGTACAAGAGCGATCTGGCAGGCTTCCCACTCGATAATCGGCTGGTACGACTTGACTATGACGGTCTCCAGTTGCAACGGGAGTTCTTTGCTCCCCGCTACGACCGACCTGCCAGTGCCACCACGAAGTCAGCCTCCAGCCGACTACCCGATGGGCGAACGCTGCTGTACTGGAATCCGAACTGGAAACCCAACTTACAGGGCAAAGCGCAGGCCGATTTTTACACCTCCGACCAAACGGGCACCTACCAGGTAGACGTAAACGGCCTCAACCGCGAAGGGACGCCTGCTTTTCAGCGATTTACGTTTGATGTAAAAAACACACCGAAGTAGATTTTGCCTCGCTCAGGGGGAACATGAACGCGAAACTAGGTAAGTACAGTACGGTAACCCGGCTTCTGTTTAGTACTTTGTCGGTTCAGATTCTGACCTTTCATGAAAAACGTATGTATAGCCCTAACGGCTCTTCTGCTATGGCTCCAGTTTACCTCTTCGGCGGCTCAGTCGTCGATTCCCAAAAATACCCAGATAGCAACCGGCAATACCGCTAAACCCTGGACGTATTGGTGGTGGATGGGTAATGCTGTAAACGAAGCTGACATCACCTATCAACTCGAACAGTTTGCCAAAGCCGGACTTGGTGGCGTCCATATCATCCCGATTTATGGGGTTAAAGGTGCTGAAAAGCAATTCATTCCCTTCCTGAGCGACCGCTGGCTGACGGTATTTGCCCATACGGTTCGCGAGGGTAAACGGCTGGGGGTAGGTGTCGATCTGACAACCGGAACGGGCTGGCCATTTGGAGGGCCGGGCATATCGAACAGCCTGGCCGCCAAAGAATGGAAGCTGGATACTGGGAAACTGATTGCTGTACCGACCAAACAACAGGTGAAACGCCCGGCTCCCGGTGGGCAGGGACTGGTTATTGACTATTTCAATCCGGCAGCGGTTCAGTACTATCTCAAACGGTTCGATTCAACGCTTACCCACCTGCCCGAACGTCCGCGAGCGGTATATAATGATTCTTACGAAGTGTTCGGAGCCAACTGGTCTGACGTTTTCCTGACTGAATTTAAAGCCCGTCGCGGGTATGATCTAAACACGCAACTAACGGCTTTTCTGGATACTACCCAGTCCGAAACCAGCATTCTCGTTCATCAGGACTACCACCAGACGTTGTCCGAACTATTGCACGATGGATTTGCCAAACCCTGGGGCAGCTGGGCAACCAAAGCGGGCTATCTATCCCGCAATCAGGCACATGGCTCGCCCGGCAATCTGATCGACCTGTATGCCAGAGCCGATATTCCTGAAACTGAGTCCTTCGGTTCGAGTCGATTTCCGATTCCGGGTTTGCGCGTCGATGCCAATTATGAAGTTGATCGGTTCGGAACCCCCAACCCGCTGGCCATGAAATTTGCTTCGTCGGCGGCTCATCTGCTGGGCAAACCACTTGTTAGCTCTGAAACGACTACCTGGCTCGCCAACCATTTTCAGGTGTCGCTGTCACAGATCAAACCGCAGGTAGATGAATTGCTGGCGGCTGGTATCAACCACATTTTTTATCACGGTACGCCTTACTCGCCCCCGTCGGAAGGCTGGCCCCGCGTGGATTCGCCCGGCTGGCTGTTTTACGCGTCGACGAACTACGGGCCAAGCTCCCATTTCTGGCCCCATTTACCTTTACTCAATCGCTACATCGAACGTTGCCAGACTCGTTTGCAGGCCAGCAAGCCCGACAATGACCTGCTGGTCTATTTCCCGATTCATGATTTGTGGAGCACACGGGCAAAATCGGCAGGGGGCATACATCAACTGGAGGTGCATCATGTGGAGCGGTGGCTGCTTCCCCAACCGTTTGGTCAATTATGCGAACAGTTGAGCCAGCGCGGGTATTCGTTCGATTATGTATCCGACGAGTTATTAAAAACTCTGACGGTCAACAAGAAAGGTATTCATACACCCGGCGGAGCAACCTATCAGGCCATCCTGATTCCCCGCACAACGTACCTACCCGAAACCTCGCTCCGACTGCTCGACCAACTGGCGAAGCAGGGTGCCCGGATTATGTTTGACAGCCAGTTACCACAACAGGCTCCGGGTTTTCATAACCACCAAAGTCGTTCGGCAGCTATTCAACAAATCGGTCAGGCCCTTCGCCAGCAAAAGACAGTAGCGGTTAGCCCGGACATCTTCAGTACACTAGCCAAAGCGGGTGTTCGGGTAGAACCCTGGGCGACCGAAGGCTTATCATTTATCCGCAAACATCGGGGCGACACCACGCAGTATTTTATCACGAACCTTGGTAACCGATTCCGCCAGAACTGGGTAACGCTTTCAGCCCAGGGACGTATCTTTCGCTACGATCCACTGACGAACCAAACCCAGCCGTTACCAGCCCGAAAAGGATCGAATGGTCAAACCGACGTATTTCTGACACTGGAACCGGGGCAGTCCTGCTTTATCAATGTGATTCCAGGCCAGCCCACCCTGATGAGTTCAGCCGAGCAAAACCAATTGGTAAACCGCACATCGGCAAAGCCTATTCCGCTCTCCAATCAATGGCAGGTGCAGTTTCTGAAAGGTCGGCCGAACTTAACCAACCAGGCGACCTTACCCACCCTTACTTCCTGGACAACACTTTCTGATTCGGCTGGTTATTTCTGGGGCACAGCCCGATACACCACCACCTTCGATCTGCCTGCCAACCCCAAAGCATCAGGCTACCAGCTTGACCTGGGTGATGTGCGGGAAGTGGCCGACGTGCGGCTCAACGGACAAGCCATTGGCACAGCCTGGTGCATTCCTTTTCGACTCACAATACCCGCATCACTCCTGAAACCCACCGGCAACAAACTGGAAATCGACGTAACGAACTTATCAGCCAACTACATGCGGCTTTACGACCGAAAAAATCCAGGCTGGAAGAAGTTCTATGACATCAACATCGTAGACATTCGTTACCGCCCCTTCGACGCTACAAAATGGGATGCTCAACCATCTGGTCTGCTGGGACCAATAATGCTGACACCGATTAGTTCGTTATAAATTGGTAGTCGGTTTACCGCAAACACCAATATCATTATGATGACTCGACGAAATTTTCTAACCGGATTAACCCTACTCCCATTCACCAATGCCTTGGCGGATGGCTTGACTGTATGGCCTTTCGATGATAATCGCGCCGAATTCAGTAAACACCTTAAGCCCGTTGGTCGGGCGTTGGAATCGCCCGATTGGTATGTATCAGCCAATAGTCCTATCTATGGCCCCAACGGTAGCGTACACCTGTTTTATTCGCGCTGGCCTGCCGACCGGAAAGCAGACGGCTGGCTCAACGGTGCCGAAATAGCCCATGCCGTTGCCAAATCGCCCGAATCCGCGTTTGAATACGTCGAAACAGTGCTGGCTCCCCGTCCGGGTCATTGGGATGCGACGACCTGCCATATGCCACACATCCAGTATGTCGATGGCAGGTATTGTCTGTTCTATACGGGCAATTCCAACGGCCAGACAGACACCCTGCGCATTGGCCTGGCCACCGCCAAATCCCTGAAAGGCCCCTGGAAACGTTCCGATGCGCCTTTGCTGGAACCTGGGTCTGCGGGAGCCTGGGATGATTATTGCACCACGAATCCGGCGTTTATTCAACATCCCAACGGACAGTACTGGCTCTATTACCAGTCAGGAAAAGCGAGCAACTCAGCTGGTCAAGGGTATCAAAAATATGGGCTGGCTACTGCCAATTCCCTCCTGGGGCCGTATCGGCGGTACAGCAAAAAACCCATCCTCGACTTTTCGTCCAAAGGTAAACATGCACAGATCGATGATGCCTTTGTTTGGTTACAGCACGGCCGGTTCAACATGCTTCTCGGTGATATGGGCGTTCAAAGTAACCATGGAGGCCTATATCTGGATTCGCACGATGGCGTTCATTGGGAAGACCCCAGCGTTGCGTTTGGTCCTCTCAGCGAATACGTAAAAGAGCCATCTGTCTCTAACCAGGGAAACGCATACGATCGACTGGAACATCCTCAGTTGCTTATACAACACGGTCGGCCACGCTACCTGTTTGCAGCAGCCCAGGGCGGTAAATACATGACCTCATCGCCTTTTATCTTCAAAATCGTTTAACAAATGATTAAAGAGCGAAAGAGCGAAAGGGTGAAAGAGCGAAGGTATACTTTTAGTCCTTCGCTCTTTCACCCTTTCGCTCTTTCGCTCTTTCACGGCCTATGAAACGTATTTACCTACCTCTCACATTAGCGTCGATTACACTATTCGGAGCGGCAGCCTTGACGTCCTCCGTTGATCCACCGGGTTCGGGTGATGACTGGGCGGAGTACCTGGGTGGCCCCGACCGTAGCCATTATTCAACCCTCAGCCAGATTGATACCAGTAATGTGGGCCAACTGAAGATGGTATGGCAATACCATACGCTGGATTCGGGGCAGGTACAGTGCAATCCAATTGTAAAGAATGGGGTGTTGTATGGCATGACGGCAACGACCCAGCCGTTTGCGCTCAATGCCGCCACGGGCGAAAAACTCTGGACCTGGCAGGACACCACAGGACTTAAAGGTTCTGTCCGTTCACAGAGTACCAGCCGGGGTGTTGTCTACTGGGAAAGCGGCTCCGATCGACGGATTCTGTTTACACGGGGCCCCTGGCTGTACGCTATAGAAGCTGCTACAGGCAAACCCGTTGCCTCCTTTGGTGAGCAGGGCCGGACAAGTTTGAAAGCAGGGCTGGGGCCAACAGCCAAAGATAAGTTCGTGATCTCCAACACCCCCGGCACCGTATATGGTGATCTGATCATTATGCCGATGCGTCTGTCGGAAGCAGCCGATGCTGCCCCTGGAAACATCCAGGCGTTTAATATTCGCACGGGCGAATTAGCCTGGGTATTTCATACGATTCCGCATCCGGGTGAATTTGGCTATGACACGTGGCCGAAAGACACCTACAAGAATACCGATGTAGGAGCTGCCAACAACTGGTCGGGTATGGCGATTGATCGGCAACGGGGCATTGTTTATGTGCCAACCGGCTCGGCGGCTTTCGATTTTTACGGCGGTAATCGGCTCGGGCAGAATCTGTTCGCCAACTGCCTGCTGGCGCTCGATGCCAAAACCGGGAAACGGCTCTGGCATTTTCAGTTTGTACACCACGACATTCTCGACCGTGACGCGTCTGCTCCACCAAACTTACTGACGGTGACCCACAACGGGAAGAAAATTGATGCGGTAGCACAGGCAACCAAGCAGGGGTATGTCTTTTTATTTGATCGGGTAACGGGAAAACCGCTGTTTCCGATCAAAGAGGTCCCCGTACCTGCTTCGGATGTTGCCGGTGAAAAAGCCTGGCCAACCCAACCCATCCCAACAAAACCAGCCCCCTACGCTCGGCAATCCTTCCCCGAAACAGACGTCAACCCACTGGCTGCCAATCGGCAGGAGTTGATCGAAAGCCTTCGCCGAAGCCGAAACGAAGGCCCTTTTACCCCGTTGAGCAAACGAGGAACGATCATCTACCCCGGTCTCGATGGCGGGGCGGAATACGGAGGAGCGGCCGTTGACCCCAACGGTATTATGTACATCAACAGTAACGAAATGGCCTGGTTGATCTCTCTCGACAAGAAACTGTCGAACGATCAGCTTGCCCAACTTAGTCCGGGGCATCGGGTGTACACCACGACCTGTGCGTCTTGTCACGGTGCCGAACGTAAGGGTAATCCAGCCAGTGGCTATCCATCATTGGTCGACATCGGTAAACGGCGAAACCGGGCCTATGTCGATAATGTCATCTCAACAGGTAAGGGCATGATGCCTGCCTTTACGGGTCTGTCGACGATGCAAAAGCAGGAGTTACTGGCGTTTTTGTTTGGTGAAGAAAAGCAGGAAGTCGGCATGAATGCCTCATCCGAAGCCCGAAAAGGAACCCCAACCCAACCCAAAGCCTCTTACCAGATTTCGGGCTACAGCAAATTCCTCGACAAGAACGGATATCCAGCCATGAAACAACCCTGGGGAACGCTGAACGCCATCAATCTGAACACCGGCGAATACGTTTGGACAACCGTACTAGGCAATTATCCCGAATTGAACAGCCAGACCCCAACGGGTTCGGAGAGTTACGGAGGACCAGTCATTACAGCCGGGGGATTGGTGATCATTGCCGGCACGAAAGATGCCATGCTACGGGTTTTTGCTCGTAAAACGGGTAAGCTCCTCTGGGAAACAAAGCTTCCGGCAGCTTCCTTTGCAACCCCCTGCACGTACTCGGTCAACGGAAAACAGTATATTGCTCTGGCGTGTGGCGGCACGAAACTTGGCGCCCCCAAAGGCGATAGTTACGTAGCCTTTGCCTTACCCTAAACCGAAACGCTTCACTAATTATGAGCCAATCGATTGGCATTGACTTAGGTGGTACGCGCATTAAAGGCGTATTGATAGATAGGCATACGGGTGAGGTTTTAGAACGACGTATTGTACCGACCAATGACAGTGAAACGGGTAGCTGGAAAGCCGTTGTTCATCAAATTGTCCATGAGCTAAAAACGACAGCAACCGCACCAATTCGGGGGGTTGGGCTAGCCGCACCCGGATTACCTACAGTCGATAATTCGGCTATTGCGTGTATGCCCGGTCGATTAGCAGGGCTGGAAGGTTTCAACTGGACAGGGTTTCTCAACGAACGGGTCCATGTACTTAACGATGCCCATGCTGCTATGATGGCCGAAGCTCGTTTTGGAGCCGCCCGGAACATCGCCAATGCCGCTCTCATTACCCTCGGAACGGGTGTTGGGGGTGGTCTTCTGGTAGGTGGGCAGTTATACCAGGGGTTTTATCAGATGGCCGGGCACATTGGTCACATCACCGTGGACGCTGACACAGACAGCCTAGATGTTACCCAGTTACCCGGTAGCCTGGAAGAAGCCATTGGCAATACGACCGTCAGCCGCCGATCTTATGGCCGTTATCACACTACGCACGAGTTGGTAGCAGGCTATGCCGCTCATGAACCTTTGGCAACCCTTGTATGGCTCACCTCCGTCCGTCGGCTGGCGGTAGCCATTGCATCCATAGCCAACCTGTTTTCGCCCGAAGTGGTCATTTTAGGCGGAGGTATTACGCAGGCCAACGACGCTTTATTTTCGCCTTTACGAGCCTTCATGGACCTGTTCGAATGGCGACCTGCCGGAAAGAAAACCACCCTCTGCAAAGCCCATTTCGAAGATTGGGCCGGAGCCATCGGCGCTGCAGCTTGCTTTACTGATTAAATTTACGGTTTACAATCATGTCTCTAACGTCTCAATATATTCAGAAAGCCAGAGCGATTCTGGACGTTGCCGAACAACAGACCGGAGCCATTCAACAGGCGGCCCACTGGTTTAGTGAAACGATTTTGGCAGGTCGGATGGTACACCTGTTTGGTAGTGGCCATAGCCGTATTATGGTCGAAGAAATGTGGCCTCGGTATGGGTCGTTTCCGGGCTTCAATCCCATTGTTGAGCTGTCGCTCTCATTTCACAATCTGGTGGTCGGCGCCAATGGGCAACGGCAGGCCATGTTTCTCGAAAATGTACCCGGTCTGGCCGACCGGATTCTTCGCAACTACGATCTCTCCGAACAGGATTCGGCCCTGGTTATTTCGTCAAGCGGCTGCAATGTGGTACCTATCGAGATGGCCGAACTTTTTCAGAAACGGGGTGTCAAAGTAGTGGCGCTGATTACCCGACAACATGCTGAAAAAAGCACCAGCAAACGACAGGATGGCAAAAAACTAACCGACTTTGCTGATCTGGTGCTGGATACCGGCGCTCCTGTAGGTGATGCGATGGTCGACGTTCCCGGTCTCGACACGCCCGTTTCGCCCGGTTCTACTGTGGGCGGTGCCGTGATTGTCAACTGCATCAAAGCCGAAGTGGCCGGATTACTAACGCAGGCAGGTTATCCGCCCAAGGTCTTATCAGCGGCCAACGTTGTCGGGCCAGAACGAGCCGTTACGCTATTCGAAAGTGCCTATGACGAACACGCCCACCGACTGGCTACTTTATACGCGCAGGTAGGTTTCCCATCCTACGTAAGCGAACGAGCTGACTTGTAAGTAAGTGTTATATATGTGTATGCCGCATCGCCCTGTGGCCTTCCGTGTTGTCAGATGTAAGCATCTGACAACACGGGTTAACATGAGCCAGAGAATAGAACCAAAGGAAGAATATATTTCAATTAATGGATTATTAGAAATATTATTTGCCACCGATAGCCTTCCATAAAATACTATAAGTTAAATTGAACTCGATTTTGCTATATAGCTTTCCACCTCCGCACTCCTTGCATTACCTCCTGCCTGGCAACTTCTAAACTACGTCTATATAACCCAATCAATCCGTCAACAAATGCGTTCTTCTCTTTACTTAGTACTTGTGCTGCTAACTGCTGGTTTACGTACAGCCTTAGCCCAAACCCTTCCTTCGCCAAAAGAACATTTTGGCTTTAACATCGGCGACGATTACCAACTGGCAACCTACACCCAGACCGAAGCTTATGTAAAAAAACTGGCGGCAGGCTCCGACCGGACAAAACTGGTCGACATTGGCCTGACTGAAGAGGGTCGTCATCAGTTCATGCTCATCGTATCGTCGCCCGAAAACCTCAAAAAGCTGGATCGCTACAAAGAGATTTCGACAAAAATGGCCCGTGCCGAAGGCCTTTCGGAGGAACAGGCTCGTGCCTTAGCCAACGAGGGCAAAGCGGTGGTGTGGATCGATGGGGGCCTGCACGCTACGGAAGTAGTAGGCACGCACCAGTTGATCGAAACCATCTGGCAACTAGTGAGCCGCAAAGACCCCGAAACCATGCGGATTCTGGACAATTGCATCATCCTGCTCACCCACGCCAATCCTGACGGGCAGGAACTCGTTACCAACTGGTACATGCGCGATGCCAAGCCCGAAAAACGGTCGCTGGAAAACCTGCCCCGGTTGTATGAGAAATACGCAGGCCACGACAACAACCGGGATTTCTTCATGCTCAACCTGAAAGAAACCCAGAATATTGGCCGTCAGCTATTCATCGAGTGGCTCCCACAAATCATGTACAACCACCACCAGCGCGGCCCAGCCGGTTCGGTGCTGGCAGGTCCTCCTTACCGTGATCCGTTCAACTATGTGTTCGACCCGCTGATGGTTACCGGGATCGACGCTCTGGGAGCAGCCATGATCAATCGGATGAACGCCGAAAACAAACCAGGATATACGCGTCTGGGCGGGTCGGTTTTCTCGACCTGGTACAATGGCGGACTGCGGACAACGACTCACTTCCACAATATGATTGGTCTGCTGACCGAAATCATCGGTGGCCCAACACCCGAAGATGTTCCTCTCGTACCGAGTCGATTGATCCCGAATGGGAATACACCACTGCCCGTTCGGCCGCAGAAATGGCATTTCAAACAGTCGATTGATTACTCGGTATCGCTCAACTACGCCGTGCTGGATTATGCCACCCGTCACCATGATGAGTTGCTGTTCAACATCTACCGGATGGGCAAAAACTCCATCGAACGCGGTAGTCAGGACACCTGGAGCCTGTCGCCCAAGAAGATCGACGCCATCAATACCGCGTTTCAGGCTGACCCTAAAAAGCCAGCCACCGCATCGGCCAATCAGTATGGACTGATGCCACGCGGAGGGGGGATGCCGATGAAGTACTACGATACCATCATGACCAATCAGACGCTTCGCGATCCGCGTGGCTTCATCATTCCGGCCAACCAACCGGATTTCTCAACGGCCGTTAAGTTCGTTAATGCCCTGATTCGGACGGGGATTCAGATTCAGCAGGCTACTGCCGACTTTACCGTAGCGGGCAAGAAATACCCGGCCGGTTCGTATGTAGTGAAGGCTGATCAGTCGTTCCGCCCGCACCTGCTGGATATGTTCGAGCCCCAGGATCACCCTAACGATTTTCAGTATCCCGGTGGCCCTCCGGTTCGTCCTTATGATGCCGCTGGCTGGACACCCGCCTACCTGATGAACGTTAAATTCGACCGGATTCTGGAAGGCTTCGATGGGCCATTCAAGAAGCTTCCCTACGGTGAACTCCAGTCGCCCGAAGGCCACGTTGCCGGAGGAGCCAGTGCGGGGTATCTGCTGAGTGCTAAAACGAACAATTCATTTATCGCCGTCAACGACCTGCTGGCTTCGGGTATCGATGTGTATCGTTTGCCCAATGGAACCGGCGGTAAACCTACTGTAGAATCGGGTGCATTCTTCGTTCCGGCATCGGCAAAGGCGAAATCGATTATCGATAAATCGGTGAAAGAGCTGAGCCTCGACGTAACGGGCGTGTCCAAAAAACCTACTGCTTCGATGATCAAAGTGTCGCCCATGCGGATTGCACTGTGGGATACCTACGGAGGGTCGATGCCGTCGGGCTGGATTCGCTGGATGATGGAACAGTACCATTTCCCGATGAAAGTAGTTTACCCACAAGACATTGACGCGGGTGATCTTCGGAAGAAATTTGACGTGATCGTGTTCGTAACGCGGGCTATTCCAGCGCTTCGTGGTGGCGAAAATGACCCCTTCAGTGGCTTCGAACGGGAACCGAAAGAAGAGAACACGCCCGCCGAATATCGCCCCTGGTTAGGCAAGATTACGGCCAATAAATCCATCCCTCAGCTCAAGGCTTTCCTGGAAGCAGGGGGTAATATCGTTACCATTGGCTCAAGCACCAACCTGGCCTACCACCTCGGCCTACCCGTTAAAAACGCGCTGACTGACATGGCTCCATCAGGGCAGGAACGCCCCCTACCCGGCGAAAAGTATTACATCCCTGGTAGTGTACTACAAGTCACGGTTGACTCTACCCAGCAGGCAACGTATGGTCTGTCGACGCTGACGGATGTGTACTTCGATGCCAGTCCGGTTTTCAAACTGGCTCCCGAAGCCATTGCCAAAGGAACGGTGACACCGCTGGCCTGGTTTGCCACCAACAAGCCATTACGTAGTGGCTGGGCGTGGGGGCAAGCCTATTTGCAGGATGGCGTGGCGGCTTTCATGGCTCCGGTGGGTGCTGGTAAACTGTATGCCTTCGGTCCCGAAATTACCTTCCGGGCGCAGTCGCATGGTACCTTCAAACTGCTGTTCAACCAGTTATATGGCTCTGGCAAAAATGGCTCGCAGTCCAGCGAAATTGTCAGCGAACATTAAGAGAATCAACTGATCCCGTCAGGCAATCCATTCATATTTTGCTAATAGAACGCAGATGGTTTAACCATCTGCGTTCTATTTACTATCTTATCTATGAATCAATTGATTAAAGTAGCCTTCTTTTCCACGCTGTTACTGAGCAGTACTAGCCAGTATCTTTTTGCCCAGGAAGAAGCGGATGATGAAGAGTCGAAGAAGGTAGTACCCATCGATGCGAAGTACACGACCGAAATCAGTACCCTCGCTAAAAAACCAGCCGTTCAATCAGCGTTTAAACTCTTTACCGACTGGGAACCTCAAACAAAAAAAACACTGATTACGCTGACCGAAATTCCGTCACCCCCGTTCAAGGAAACGGAACGAGCCAAAGCCTTTGCCGCTCTGATGAAGGAAGCCGGGGCCGATTCGGTCTGGATGGATGAAGTAGGCAATGTGCTGGCTACCCGCAAAGGTCGTTCAGGCAAGAAAACAGTCGTCGTAGAAGCGCACCTCGATACGGTGTTCCCAGCTGGAACCGATGTGAAGGTGAAGCAGAAAGGCGATACGCTGTACGCACCCGGCGTTGGTGACGATACCCGTGGACTTACTGCCGTGATGACCATCCTGAAAGCCCTTAAGCAAACGAACATTCAGACCGATGCGACGATCCTGTTTGTTGGCGCGGTTGGGGAAGAAGGCTTGGGTGATCTGCGCGGAGTAAAGCACCTACTTCGGCCCGGTGGTCCTAAAATTGACTCCTATATTGCTGTGGATGGCGATGGCTATACGAACATCACCCACCGGGGTCTGGGCTCACACCGCTATCGAATTACGTTCAAAGGGCCGGGCGGGCATTCCTATGGCGCGTTCGGTATCGTCAATCCGCATGGTGCCTTGGGCAAAGCCATTTATCATTTCACCACCGAAGCCGATAAATTTACCAAAGAGGGCGTGAAAACCACCTACAGCGTGAGTGTTATTGGTGGAGGTACATCTGTGAATGCTATTCCGTATGAATCGTGGATGGAAGTGGATATGCGCTCTGAAAGCCCAGAGAAACTGAAAGGTATCGACGCCCTACTCCAGACTGCCGTTCAACAAGCACTCAAAGAAGAAAACGCCATGAAACGCCGGGGGCCTGACCTAACGGTCGATGTGAAGCTGGTCGGTGATCGTCCTTCGGGCCGTACCGAGCCAACCACCCCAATCGTACAGCGAGCCATGGCGGCCTCCAAGTTTCTCAAAGGTGAACCCAGGTTAAGCGCTAGTTCGACCAATGCCAACGGTCCGTTTTCCAAAGGAATTCCAGCCATTACCATCGGCAGTGGTGGTACAGGGGCAAATGCCCATTCCCTGAAAGAGTGGTGGCTGAATGACAAAGGCGTTCTGGGTCTGGAACGAATTTTACTGGTACTGCTGGCCGAAGCAGGGTATTAACTTTTTCCTGTTTCAGGCTGGCATACCTAGTTAGCTAGCTTGAAACAGGAACCCTATTTCCGTAACGACGAGCCTCGTACCATAAGCTGGGTTTCCATGACTTTCGTTTCTTTCGGCACGTTCTCATCAACGGCATCGAGTTCGCGGAGCAGCAGCCGTACGGTTTCCGTCCCCATTTCCTGAATGGGCTGGTTCACACTGGTCAGGGTAGGCGAAAAAAGGGCCGATACGGGTTCGTTGTTAAAGCTCACAATTGCCACATCGTCGGGAATCCGAATACCTTTCTGATTCATGGCATACATGGCCGAAAACGCCATCCGGTCGCTGATGATGACCACACCATCGGGAGGTTGGGGAAGGCTCATCATCGCCAGTGTTTGCATGATCGCACTTTCAGTCGTGTAATCGCAATGAAAAACATATTTGTCACCAGCCCACAGGTCATGTTTTTCCAGTGCAGCCTTATACCCCGCAATCCGCTGATTGCTCAGAACCAGTTGCGTAGGCCCCGCCAGAAAGCCAATTCGACGGCACCCATTCTCGATCAGGTGTTCGGTTGCCTTAAACGCAGCGGCATGGTTATCGACAATCACTTTCGACACATTGATGCTTTCGGCATATCGATCAAACAACACCAGCGGAATATTCTTCCGAACGAGTCGCTCCACATGTTCGTAGTTGTCTGTATCACGGGATAAGGAAATGATAAACCCCTCTACCTGGCTCCGCATCAGGTTCTGAATGTTGGTGATTTCGCGTAGATACGACTCGTTCGTCTGACACACCAGCACGCTATATCCGGCCTGCAAAGCGGCTTCTTCGATGCTGTTGAGCATGGCCGAGAAGTAGTAATAGCTTAGATTCGGGACGATTACCCCGATGGTTTTGGTCCGGCTTTTGGCCAGGTTTTTAGCTAACTGGTTTGGCTGATAATCCAGTTCTTCGGCCAGTTTCAACACCGCATTTCGTGTATCAGGATGGATTTCGGGCATGCCGCGCAGCGCCCGCGAAACGGTCGAGATCGATATATTCAGCGAACGGGCAATATCCTTTATCGTAACAGGGGTGTTTTTCATAATGATCAGAACGCGATGACCAAGTATAACTTTTAGAAGAAAGCCTCTTCAAGATACCTTAAACCAGCTAAAATGCCAGCGAAACCAAGCAGCAAGTTAGTTTAAAAAAATTTAAACATTTTAAGTCCAGGCTTCTTTTATGCAAACGTTTGCGGTAGCGTTTGCGGAATCGATTGCATAAAAACAAGTCTATTTAATCGAAAATCTGCCTTGACAAGTTGTACTAAGAGGGTATATTAGTATATAATACCCAGAAAAATAGCCTTAGGCATAACTTTTCGGATCTGGTACGATTCCATAGTACACTCGCTAATAATTGTACTTTATCCTGAAAAGCCACAAAGTAGCTTTCGTAAATAATGGCCATTCTGCCACAAGCTGTTTGACATGGTATAGTTCGTTTACCCTTTTCCTGACATACGATTATGGCTAGGTTGGCCTTTGTTCCTACTGATGAAGTTCTTCTTGCTCAACTCTGGCTCCGGTTCAAGGCGGGTGATGGGCAGGCGTTCAATCAATTAATCAAGAAGCGTTACCGGGTGCTGTTTACCTATGCTACCCGCTTTACGCAAGACCGCGAATTAATCAAAGACTGTCTTCAGGAATTGTTTCTGGAGCTTTGGTATCGGCGGGCCAATGTGGTCGAAACCTCCTACGTGACCATCTACCTCATCAAAGCTTTACGTAACAATCTGTTTCGACTACTCAAAAAAGAAACGGGTCGGGAAACGCTGCTGGAAGACTGGGAAGCAACGGGTGCCTTGCTAACCGACGGCCGTACGCATGAAAGCGACTGGATACTCGACGAGTTCTGTACGGAGAAAGAAAATCGCCTGCGTCAACTCATCGACCAGCTTCCAGCCCGGCAGCAGGAAGTCATCTTTCTCAAATTTTACAAAGGTCTGTCGAACGAAACCATTGCTCAGCTGATGGATGTGGAGCGCCAAACCGTCGCCAATTTCCTGTACCGGGCCCTCGGAACCATGAAATCAACCCTACGCACGCAGGCGTTTGCCTAAATGGTTGAATTGTTGAATGATAGAATGATTGAATTGTTGAATAAAGGCTGGCGCAAAAAACAACAATTCAACAATTCAACAATTCAATCATTCTATCATTAACTACTCTCCACGTCGGATTTGTGCAAAACAACCTCTTATTTGTGTATTTTTCATCGCTGGTTTAAATCCTATTTTTGCTCCCGATTAGTCAATACGTATTGCATACTTGACCGATAGCTTTTTACGACAATATGGTTGATTAGCTGTTTGTCAACCAATTTCCGGGAGTCTATGCGACGAATACCGCCGATACCGTTTACCTACCCCTATCTGTTGCTGCTGGCAAGCCTGCTCGGTTTTTGTGCTGTCGGTTTCCTGCAAAGCTGTAGCCATGTCGACAAACCTGTAGCCATTCTGCAATTGGCTGATAAGCTACCCGAGACCGTCGATTATAACCTGCACGTTAAGCCAATTCTCTCCGACAAATGCTTTTTTTGCCACGGCCCCGACAAGAACAGCCAGAAAGCTGGCCTGGAACTGGCAACTCGTGAAGGCGCCCTGGCCGCGCTAAAAAAAGCGAAAGGCAAACACGCCATCGTTCCAGGCGATCTGGCGAACAGTGAAGTCTACCACCGGATCATCACGACCGACGAACACGAGATGATGCCCCCCAAAGCCTCGAATCGGGTCTTGTCGGACTACGAAAAAGCAATTCTCGTTAAATGGATCGAGCAGGGGGCCGAATACAAGCCCCACTGGGCGCTGATCAAACCCCGGCAGTCGGAGTTACCAACCGTTTCCAACACCCGCTGGCCTAAAAACCCGATTGACTATTTCATTCTGCAAAAACTGGACGAAAAGGGTCTGAAACCTTCCCCTGAAGCCGACAAGGAAACGTTGCTTCGCCGGGTAACCCTAGACCTGACCGGATTACCCCCTACGCTCAATGAAATCGACGCGTTTCTGGCCGACAACTCACCCAATGCCTACGAAAAAGTAGTCGATCGGTTGCTGAAATCACCCCACTATGGCGAGAAAATGGCCGTCGACTGGCTCGATCTGGCCCGCTATGCCGATACGCACGGATACACCGTTGACCGCTACCGACCCATGTGGCCCTGGCGTGACTGGGTTATTCAGGCATTCAATCGCAATCAGTCATTCAGCCAGTTCCTGACCTGGCAACTGGCTGGCGACCTGCTTCCCCATCGAAACAACGATCCGACGTCCCGCGAACAACGGCTGGCTACGGCCTTCAACCGAAATCATTCGCAGAACATGGAGGGGGGAATCATAAACGAAGAGTTCCGGGTCGAATACGTTGCCGACCGAACCAACACACTGGGCACCGCCATGCTGGGCCTTACCGTCGAATGCGCCCGCTGCCATGACCATAAATTCGACCCCATTTCGCAGAAAGATTATTACAGTCTTTTCGCCTTTTTCAACAACGTTGACGAGATTGGGCAAATCTCCTGGGATGATGCCACGCCCGTGCCAACCATGCTCCTCTCCGACAAAAAACAGGATAGTTTGCTGGCCTTCATCGATACCCGCATCAAAACGGCCGAACAGTCGTTAAACAAAACTATAGCAACTGAAAAACAGAGCCTTACAACGTGGAAAACTGACAATCATAACACCGTCACGTTCGACCCAAGGAAGGGTTTACAGGCGCGGTTTACCTTCGACAAGCTGGTTAATGGCCAGTTTATCAGCGAGGTATCGCCTGTCGATAAAGGCACAGTCGTCGATCCGGTACTGGCAGCCGGGAAGTTCGGCCAAGCATTTCAATCCAATGGCGATGATATTTTGAATTTAGGCAAAGTAGGCATCTTTAACCGGGCGCAACCCTTCTCCATTGGTGTCTGGGTCAACATTCCGAACGGACTGAACAAAGGGGTTATTCTGCACAAAGGTCAGGGCGATATTCTCTACAATTTTCGGGGGTATTTCCTGAACATACGCGATGGGAAAGCTGAACTCCGAATGGCGCATACGTGGCCGTATAACAGCATCAACCGGGTGAGCCAGCAGTCTCTTCCGAAGCAGAAATGGATTCACCTGACCATGACCTACGATGGATCGAGCAAAGCCAACGGGTTGAAGCTGTACCTGGATGGCCGGGAGATGGCCATGACCACCGAACGGGATAACCTGTATAAAGACATTACGTTTGCCCGATCGCTGAGCAAGGATCAACCCGGTTTGCAGGTAGGAGCCGACATGCGGGGTACGGGCATCAAAAACGGGCTGGTCGATGAATTAGTCGTCTACAACCGTGAGCTGACGGCCCCGGAAGTTGCCCTACTGGCTCAATCGTCGGGCAGTAGTTCGCCCCTGTCTACCACCGTATCAGACCCTAATGCGTTGCTGACCTATTACCTGGCAAACGTATCGGTTCCATATCAGCAACAGCGGGAAACCATTCAGCAGCTACGCACCGAGCGTAATCGGCAGGTCGAAGCTGTTCCGGAGCTGATGGTGATGGAAGAAATGAAAACGCCCCGCCCGACATACCTCCTCAAACGCGGGGTATACGACGCCCACGGCGAACGCGTTCGGCCCGATGTACCAGCCAGCATCTTACCGTTTCCAGCCAATTTCCCGCGTAATCGACTCGGTCTGGCCCAGTGGCTACTGCACCCCGACAATCCGCTGACGGCCCGCGTGGTGGTCAATCGCTATTGGCAAACCTATTTTGGTACAGGTCTACAAAAATCATCCAACAATTTTGGCAATCAGGGCGGGCTCCCCTCCCACCCCGAACTCCTCGACTGGCTGGCGATTAACTTCCGGGAGTACAACTGGAACATGAAGGCCATGCAAAAGCTGATTGTGATGTCGGCTACTTATCGGCAATCATCACGCACAACGAAGGAAAGCCTCCGGCAAGACCCGGAAAATATCTGGCTGTCGCGTGGGCCTATGTCGCGTTTAACGGCTGAGATGGTTCGCGACAACGCACTGGCTGCCAGCGGTTTGCTATCCGCTAAAATTGGTGGCCCCAGCGTAAAGCCTTATCAGCCCGAAGGGCTATGGGCCGTCAACAATACCACCTATGAGCAGGACAAGGGCGAAAGTCTGTACCGACGAAGCTTGTATACGTTCTGGCGCCGAACGAACCCGCCCCCCTCGATGAATACATTCGATGCGCCTTCCCGTAGCTATTGCGTCGTCCAGCGACAGAAAACCAGCACACCGCTGCAAGCACTGGTTTTGCTCAACGATCCGCAGTTTGTTGAAGCGGCTAAAGTCGTTGCCGAACGTTCGTTTACACGTTCTACAAGTCTTCCAGAACGGCTTACAAACCTGTTCCGTCTGTTGACGAGTCGTAAACCGATTCCGACCGAAATGGCTATTCTGACCCGATTGTATGAGCAGGAATATCAGAAATTCAAAAAAAATCCGCCCAAAATGAACGGCTGGTTGCAGGCAGGCGAATACAAGCTGACAGGCAATACGGACAAACCTGCGCTGGCTGCCGGGGCCGTTGTTGCCAGCACGGTTATGAACTCAGAGGCCTTTATTACAAAACATTAACTAGGTTGTCTTTGAATGACGATGAACGATAAACGCATACAAAGTCTGGCCGATACGTTTACCCGGCGGTCGTTTTTGACAAAAGCGGGTATTGGCCTGGGATCGCTGGCATTAGGGTCTTTGCTGCCCGGAAATCTATTTTCGACTCCGTCGTCAACGTCGTCCGTTCCGCTTGTTCCGCACCGGGCTCCCAAAGCCAAGCGGATTGTGTACCTCTGTCAAAGCGGTGGTCCGTCCCAGCTCGAACTGTTCGACTACAAGCCGTTTCTGGAAAAGATGCACGGCAAAGACCTGCCCGAATCGGTCCGCAAAGGGCAGCGCCTGACGAGTATGAGTGCTCAGCAATCCTCGTTGCCGTTGGTTCGCTCCCCCTATGCCTTTGCCCAGCACGGCCAAAGCGGTGCCTGGGTAAGTGAGTTGATGCCTCACACCAGTCGGGTAACCGACGATCTGTGTTTCATCAAGTCGATGTTTACCGAACAGATCAATCATGACCCGGCACTGACATTCTTCCAGACTGGTAACCAACTGGCCGGTCGGCCCAGCATCGGCTCCTGGATTAGTTACGGGCTAGGTTCCGCCAACGAAAACTTACCCGCCTTCATCGTACTGGTTTCGAAAAATGCCCCGCAGGACCAGCCTCTCTACGCCCGGCTTTGGGGCAATGGCTTTTTGCCGTCCAAACACCAGGGCGTGCAATTTCGGTCTGGTGCCGATCCGGTATTGTACCTGAACAATCCATCGGGCTATACTACGGCCGACCGACGCTATATGCTCGATGCGCTCAAAGACCTCAACCAGGTGCAGGAAGAACTCTACGGCGACCCGGAAGTAGCCAACCACATTGCCCAGTACGAAATGGCATTTCGGATGCAAACGTCCGTACCCGAAGTTAACGACTTATCCGACGAGCCCGACTGGGTCTTTGATTTGTACGGCCCTGAAGCCCGTAATCCGGGAACGTTTGCCGCGAACTGCCTCATGGCCCGTCGCTTGCTGGAACGGGATGTGAAGTTTGTACAACTGTATCACCAGGGCTGGGACCAACACGGCGACTTACCCAAAGGGATCCGTCGCCAGAGTCAGGCAACTGACCAGCCTTCGGCCGCGTTGGTTCAGGATTTGAAACAACGGGGATTACTCGATGATACCATCGTTGTCTGGGGTGGTGAATTTGGGCGTACCAACTATTCTCAGGGGAAACTAACAAAGGACAATTACGGTCGCGATCACCATCCGCGCTGTTTTACCATCTGGATGGCGGGTGGCGGTGTAAAACCAGGAATCACCTATGGGGAAACGGATGAGTTCGGATACAACATTGCCCATAACCCCGTGCATGTGCATGATTTCCAGGCAACGCTGCTCCACCTGATGGGTATCGACCACGAAAAATTAACCTACGAATTTCAGGGCCGTCGCTTCCGCCTGACCGACGTAGAAGGAAAAATCGTGAAAGGAATTTTAGCCTAATCAATCATCACCCCTACCCTTATTTTGACCAATGAATCAGCCCCAAACCCGCCGAACGTTTCTCAAACAGTCAACAGCAGCCGTTGCCAGTTCGATGGCAGTCAATCTTATTGGTTATGCCCGAAATCCAGAAAGTGATGTGATTGGACATGGCGCGTATCGTTACCGCGTCAATAAGGAATGGGGCATCCTCGATCCAGCCAAAACGCCTGTGTTCAACTGCCATGAAATGGTCAAAGACTCGAAAGGGCGGCTGATTATGATCAACGATGAGGTCAAAAATAACATCCTGGTCTACGACAAATCGGGGAAACTGCTTGATTCCTGGGGCACTCGCTACCCCGGTGGACATGGCCTCACACTGGCCAGCGAAGGGAGCGAAGACTTCCTGTTCATCACCGACTGCGGCTATTTCTTCGGTCGCGACAACAAATGGCACGCGCAATCGGGGGGTATTTTCAAGACAACCCTCGATGGTAGCCTGCTCTTCAGCATCGGTCACCCATCGACCATTGGTATCTACAAACCCGATCAGAAATTCATGCCGACCGAAGTCGCCGTTGCTCCCAACGGTGATTTCTACGTGGCCGATGGTTATGGCTCCGACTACATCATTCAATACAATCATCAGGGCCAATACATCCGCCATTTCGGAGGCCATAACAACGCCAATCCCGACCATAACCTCAACAACGCTCACGGTGTAGCGGTCGACCTTCGGCAACCTAATAACCCAAAGCTCATTTGTACCTCACGGGAAGACAACGCCTTCAAATTCTTCACCCTCGACGGAAAATATCTCGAAACCGTTCAACTTCCCGGAGCGTATGTTTGTCGGCCCGTGGTCAATGGAGAGAACATTTACGCGGGTGTATGCTGGTCAAAATCGCGGGAAACAGGCAAGCGATTCGACAATTCAGGCTTTGTGACCATTCTGGACAAGAACAATCGAGTGGTGTCAAATCCGGGCGGAACACAACCCGAATACAAAAACGGAGCGCTCCAGCAACTCTTTCAGGACGGCAACACGTTCTACCACGGCCACGACGTGTGCGTAGACGAAGACCATAATTTATACGTCTGCCAGTGGAACGCCAACCGAACCTATCCCATCAAACTGGAGCGCGTGTAATTTTTTCGACAGGATTAACAAGATTGACAGGATTAAACAGATTTTGACCTATTGAAATCCTGTTTAATCCTGTCAATCTTGTTAATCCTGTCGAAAAAAAAATTTGCCCAGTGCCTATTGAGCCCCAATTTGAGCAAAAGCAGGAAGAGTCTTGAGGTAAGTCATTTCTGGAGCAGGCCGGTTGATTGACCTTTGAGTCAATTAAACCAATGCACTATGAAACACAGAGAGCCTGTTTCGAACATTATGACCCGCACGGTATTCACCGTCAACCTCAACGATGACCTCCACCAGGTTATTGACCTCATCAATCACCATAAAATCAGACATGTGCCTGTTGTTGATGCGAATGAAATCGTTGGCATGATCAGCAAAACGGACGTCAACCGACTGACATTCAGCTCGCTGTTCGAGGGCCAGGAAGATGCCGACGAGGCTGTTTTACAGATACTCACCATTGAGCAGGTCATGACGCATAAACCCCGCACCATTCCGGTCAGCTTCACCATCCGGGAAGTAGCCGAAGTGTTTGCAGAAGAGGAGTTCCACGCCCTGCCGGTTGTCGACGAGGAGAACAAACTGGTTGGTATCGTTACCACCACCGATGTGATCAATTACTTACTCGATCAGTATTAATCCAATCGGTTTCTGTGGTTGCGGTGTCGGCTCCTCTGAATCGGCACCGCAACCACAGAAACCGATTGCCAGAACCTCATCGTATTAGAACTAGATTTTCTCATCGAATCGTGCCACAGGTAGTTGCGATGTAAAACTATGGCCAATGGATTCTACTCCTTCAAAGAGACTTACCAAAAGAGGCCGTAACGGATTGTGACCAGGGAAGGTGTTGATAACGTATAATTGCCTCTATGATGAATCAGGGGGGCAATGGGTACTGTAGCATCGATATCCAGATACTTATTCGCCCCTAAACGAAGTTGGCCACCAACCTGAAAATAGCCATATTGTAAAAAATAGAAGGATTCATTGACTTCTCCTTCATTCACAATATGATCTAGTATTTCACCTCGGTAGTATTTCATGAGGTCATACCGTATTCGGTTCTGGTTATACTGAGCATTCGCAAACAGAACGTTATGAGTCTGGAACGCCACATAAGGGCTAAAGAAACTATGCCTGTCGGCTCGTTGACGCATGCGTTTACCAATTGAGAAATAATACCGTACGCCAATAGGCATTTCAACCGTATAAAGCTGGATATCCTGCTGAAAACTATAATTCGTCTCCAATCGCCCAGTCAGAGCAAACCCACTCTTCATTTTCTGTTCAATCCCTACCTGCACCCCTACCGTTAGCCAGGTTGGGGCGAAGGAGCTTTGCCGAAACAAAGGCAAGGTTAGCCCAGCTTTAATAAGCCGGGTCCGATTGGGCACGGGCGTTGCCAGACTATCCATTGACTCTTTCCCTGAATCGAAGACTCGGTTCGGCTCTAATAAAATAGTCTGTGCGCCTGCGCTAGAACAAAAGAGCCATAGAAAGGTAATTAGGTGCTTCATACAGATCACACATCAATTGAATCGATAGACTAACCCCACCTGCAAATTACGGTTATAGAAGTCATGACGGTAGCCAGCCGTACTGGTTTGGCCAAACGTTAAAAAATCATACTGGGTAAACGAGCGGAAATAACTAAACTCAACTCCCAGGGTCCGAAAAGAATACAAGAGCCGAACGGTCGCACCCACTTCAACGGGGTAACTATTTCGACCAATTTCATCATGCTTCGCCAGCATTATATTCAATTCAGGACCAGCATACATGGTTAACTGCCTCATAAGCTGTATACCGAACTGGGGTGTAAATCCGACATAGTAATACTTGGCCCGGATACCCACATTCCCGCTTGCATTCAAAACCCGCACCCCCTTCATCTGAACGTTTGCATCCAGCCTATACACTAGATCAGACTGCAGGTTTTTCTGAAAAAATCCACCTAAATAGAACCCGGCAAATGGCCGCATACCAGCCAATGGACCAACATTATAAGCTCGAACAGCCGTATGCGAATAATTAATTCCCGCCCGTAAGCCTATAAAACTTCGTTGATCCGTCTGTCTTTTGTAAAAATCAGTAGTTCTCTGAGCAAACCCTTCCCAGGGGCATGCGACAAGGAAAATAACCAGGTAAACTCTCATTGGCATAGGCAGGATAGTTCATTTATTTCGTTCAATCTTTCCCTGCCCCCCTTATAGGAATACGGAAAAATAGCCTTGCTTTCCTTGCTGAGTGCCCATAAAGAGCAGCCGTTCACTACCAAGCCAGCGGGGTGCATAATCGGCCGATGGAATCAGACCGGGTAACAGATTGATCTGGCGCACTTTGCCAGTGGACAAATCCCGAACCCATAGACTATAGACAGTAGCCGACGGACTGGTCCGCGTACTTAGAAAAGCAAGCAATTTACCATCGGGCGAAAACGACGGCGTTGTATCGACCCAGCCGGGTTGCGCGTCAAAAAATTTCACCTCGCCACCCCCATCGGGAGAATACAATGAAATAACACCCCGCCACTGTTGGCTCTTCCCCTCGCTCCGACCGCGTGATACGGCGATAAACTGACCATCCGGCGACCAGTCTATGCTGGTTTGCCGAATATAAGTTGATGCACTGATGGGCAACGCAGGCGTCAATGGAATTGCTGCGCCACCCGATGTCGCTATTTTCCAAAGGCGGGATTCTTCATTGGAAACGGTAGAGAACGCCAGCCATTTACCATCCGGCGACCAGTCTACTCCCTGTATCCAGGCCGCATCTGGCACAGGCAAGGTTCGCCTTTGTTCGGAAGCAATATCATAGACAATGAGCCCATTTTCTGCTCTGGAAGAATAGGCAAGCTGTCTGCCATCTGGCGAGAATGACGTTATCGCCCCCAGCTGAGTTACCAGCGTTGTCGAAACAGGTTGTTCGTTCTGTAAATTAGCTATATACAGCGGGTTAATGTACTGCCCTGGGCCCTGTTCAATTAATACCGAGTACGTAGCCTTTTTACCATCCGGTGTCACATCTCCTCCCATTACAGTTGTTGAACTTCCAAATCCGGGGTAGTAAAGCGACTGCGATAGAAATCCGTTTGTGACCATAACCACATTAGAGTTCACCGGAGGGGCACTTTTATTGTTCGATACAATCCGGGCAACCAGTTGCTCACCCGTCGACGCCACTGGAATACGAATTGATTTTTGGTCAGCGCTTACAGTCTGATACGTGCGAAAAGGCCCTAACTCACCGGAGGCAATCTGTACGTCGTAGGTTTCGGCTTCGACATCCGCAATATCGGGGCAGGGTGCCGTAATGCAAACGATACGCATCTCCTGCCAACTGAGTGTATAATCAGTGCCACTTACAGCAATCTGCAGGCTAACTGGCCTTACCCGTTTATTCGGATCAACCGCAACCTCCTCATTCTCCCTACAGGAACTCAGGCACGCAAATACAATCGACCAGAGCAGTAAACGCTTCATCATTAGACCAGTAGCCAGTTTTACATTCTAAAGACCCCAGTCAGTTCTAAAAGGTTGGGATACTACCTATCTAATAATCAATACGCTCAACAACCTGGTAATCTCCGATCATCGCCCTGCCTTCTGAAACGTCACGGCAGAATCACATCCTTTGCTCGTTCCATCGGTGTTACCTTCAGATCCTGTATTTTTCCGCCTACGATTTTGCCTTCCACCGTCGTATTGTAGGGTGCGTGTAGCTTGAAGGCTGCGTTCCAGGTTTTAGGCCAGGCAGGTAGCAGTCGAATCGTTCGGCCGTCGGTTTGCATTAGCATTTCCTGTAGGCCAATCATGCCCGAACCACCCCAGTTATGGTCGGGTGTCCAGTCGAAGCCGGGCCCCCAGAACGTCGGAAACCGATGTGGGCCATTTTTGAATTTGAGGGTTATTAACCGGGCTGCTTCGTCGGTAAGGCCAAGCCGGGCCGCAAAAATAGTGTGTTGTCGCCAGCCGACATGGCTCCGGTATTTCACCACCAGCGTATCGTATGTCCAGGTATTGACGGCTACATCCAGACCAGGTTTGCCGATCCCGTATAATCCCCAAGGAAACACCGGATATAATTGGGGGGCTTCAGAATTCTGGATTCGGGCCCAGGCCTGCGCGGGGGCCAACGTTTTATGTCCCTTGTACTCACCAAATGGCAGAGGTGGAATCCGTTTACGCATGGTTGCCCATTTCTCCCGGCTTTTTGAGTTCAGATACCGTTCGGGCAGTTCCAGCATCCGGTCCAGAATCACCATCAAGGCGGAAATCACGGTGGTCGAATTGTAGGTCATCTTGTACGTTTCGGCCGCCGAACTGGGGTAGAAAATGTACTGTCCCTGCCCATCGAACGGTTTACTCCCTCGCTGTTTGGCCAAAAACTGATAATGTTCGTCGTAAAACGTCAGGCAGCTTTCAATCAACGGGATGTATTCACTGATGTCGCGCCCTTCATACCGTTCTGTATCCAGCATCATCAGGCAGAATTCAAATACGGTTTCCCATTCGTATTCGAGCCAGGCGTTGTATTCCATACCAGGATCGTAGCCTTCGGGACGTTTCAGCCCGTATTCCATGATGTTGGGTAGCCCAAAATTTTCGATCTGCTCCGTAAAACAGGCTCCGTTATGGCCCCAGTAGACCTTACTCCGCAACTCGGCATTCCGCAACGAACGCAGATAAAAGTCGAACTGAGGTTTGAGCATGTCGAAATCACCACTTTTGAAGAGCGGGAAATACACTAGCCGCTGATTCTGCGCGGTCATCGTGCCTCCACCCCAGAGTCGGAAATCGGGCGAGAAAGCATACTTTGTATCGGCAAACTCTGGGTCGAAAGTAAACAGGCCCCCGTTGAACTTCGTCGGCCATTTGCCGTAGGCATTACAGCCCAACTGATAGCGGAATAGCTGATAGTTTCGGGAAATGGCTGCAACGGCGGTGTCTTTACTATCGATGGCGATGTAGCTACGATTCCAGAATTGCCGCCACCAATCCACGCTTTTCGGCCGGGCCGTTTTGCGGTTCTGTGTGGCCTGCTGGACGATAATTGCCAACTCGGCTTTCCAGGCATCGAGGGTGGCGGCTTGTGAGCCATTAAGGAAAATCTCCAGTTGCTGCGAACGGGTTGGTTTCTGGCTGGCTATCGACCATGCTTTGTACCGGGTGCTGACATACGTACCGGAGTCAGTGCCAATGGGTTTCATCCCAGCGCCCCGCATCAGCCCCCCGAACGTATTGTTTATGAGCGGATTGAACAAACTATCTTTTACCGAAGCCATCCCTTCCATCTGCACGGTATAGTCAAAAACCGATTCGACGTCGCTACGATTGCGATGGTAAAACAGAATATCGTTTCCCTGAAAATCAATCGCATCTTTTCGGGTAATCACGTCGAATTTCGGGGGTACTTTGTACGAATTTGCCCGGTATTCCGTACCCTGCACCCGATGATCAACATACCGCCAGGATTCATACGAAGCCGTCACGCTAACGGGTTTCGTACTCTGCACATCCACATGCACTACGGGCCGGAATACATCGACCCAAAGCGATACCTGCGCATTGCCGCCACGGATGGTTACGCCCCCTTCGTCCAGATGAAGCTCCTGCCGAAAATCGGAACCCTGAAATGGATTGGACGAAAGTTTCAGCCGGACTCGACCCAGCTTAAGCATGGCGTTGTTCTCATCGAACGTACCACTTTTGGCCAGGTAAAACAATACGTCGCCTTTTTCGACCCACACATTGAGGCCAATATCGCCCCCACCACAAGGCATCGATTCCGACGAGTTTCGGCTCTGACTAGTCCAGACAACAGTATAGGCACTGATCGACGGAGACTGGCCAAAGCTAGAATGACACAGTAGGCATATAATCAGGAAGCACAGGCGGGTAAACTTCATAAGACTAGAACGCAGATTTTTATGATTGGTATGATCAATTATGAATTCAAAAGATCATAACCCTCATAGCGATCATAAAAATCCGTGTTCTATCCCGATTAGTAAATTCATAATAACGGCTTTCTTTTGTCGAAATCCGACTTTGCTTTTTCTGTCAATTTATGTTCGACGCCACTAAAAGCCTGCGGCTGAGCTTATTACACATGGGATTCGTTCAACTCGATTCGCGCTGGCAATATGACCATGTGATCAGCCCATTTTCGCGATTATACCTGATTACCGACGGCGAAGGCTGGGTCTGGCACAATGGACAGAAGTTTATACTAAAACCCGGCTACCTTTACCTGATTCCAAGCTTTACCTACAGCCGCTACCACTGCGACCAGTTTCTGGAACAATATTACATCAGTTTTTTCGACGAGATGCACGAAGGTCTGTCTATTTATGACCTCAAATCGATGCGTTATGAAGTTGAAGCCCAGCCGCTTGATTACAACCTGATGGAGCGTCTTCTGGCCCAAAATCCCGGTCGGGCCATTCTGCGACCAAATCCGAAAGAATATGATAACCGGCCCGAAGTGCTCAGTTTCAACCAGCCTCGGCCCAACCAGTCGATGAGCCAGTTTGTCGAAACGAACGGTATCTTACTACAACTTTTTTCGCGCTTCCTGGGCGCTGAAAATGAGGATGATCGACAGCGGGCCAAAGGGTTTCATCAACTCGCATCGGTGCTGCAATACGTCGATAGTCATTTACAGGATAAACTGACCGTTGAGCAACTGGCGGCAAAAGCCCACCTGCATGTTGACTATTTCTCCCGATTATTTTTGGGCATTGTCGGCGTCCGCCCCATGGACTACATCATCAACAAACGGCTGGAACGAGCCCAATTCCTTATTATGACCTCGCCTATGGCCCTGAAAGAAGTAGCGGAATCGGTGGGGATTCCCAGCATTTATTATTTTTCCCGGCTCTTCAAACGTCGATTCGGTATTCCTCCAGGTCAGTACCGCGAAACAGCCTGGTCGATGTAGGCATTTTTAATGCGTACGTACAATGGCTTCGCCGAGCACGACACTAAAAGCACAATCAATTAACTATCAATTTGTTGCAAAAAAAACTATTAATAACTACCTGAGTTGATCCCGGATTTTGGACAAACTATCACGTCTGGCTTAGTGAGCAGTTTTTAACCTTATGCGGTCTTTATGGTTAATTAGCTAATATCAACTCAACAGCGATGAAAAAACTTGTTACAACAGTAGCCCTGTTTGCTGCATTTACGCTGGCCGTTCAGGCTCAGAGTAGATCCGATTCGACAAGCAGACAGAAACCCATACTCTCGGAAGAAACCCGGCAGTCTATTAATCAGAAAAGCACCCAGGCGACTGAAAAATTTGAAGAAGCGCTGGATCAATCCATTTCCTATCAGCAACGCAATCAACTGAGCTGGTTTCAACCGGGCAATCTGTTTCTGGGTGGAGGTCTGGGCATGGGTGCAGCTAATGGGCAGGCCTATGTAGCGTTGAATACCCGAGTTGGGTATTTCTTTCAGCCTGGTTTTGCCGCTGGCCTACGCTTCGATACCGACCGATTGGTCGGCAACAAATACAACTCTCGTCAAATAGGGGCTTTTGCTCGCTACTATCCATTCCGGACTCGTATAAGCAGCTTTCTGGGCGCTAGCCTGAACAGTGGCCGGGAATTTTCGGACAACCTGCCCCCTGAAACCAAAGCCAAGTATACCAGTGTTGGCCTGGAAGTTGGCGTGATGGCCTGGATTCTGCATCGGCTGGGTGCTGAACTCTCCTACGAAAGCAACTTTTATAATAAACTCGATCCAACCGTCAGTCGGGGTAAGGGGAATCGAATCAAACTGGGTGTAAATTATTATTTCGGACAGGTAAGCAATCGCGGTGTGAAGCTGACCCGATAATTCAGACAGGTCAACGAATGAAAGCAGCTATGGGGCCATTAGCACACAAAAACATGATTTTTTAGTCATCCTTGTTTACGCTCCTATTTAACTAGCCGACGTCTATTGAGACTGGCTTTCTCGATCATTTAAACAATATACAACAACGTTATGAAAAGGAACATACTGACCGTAGCAGCGATGCTGGCTGCTGTAGTGGGCTTATCATCCTGTGCCGCCACAGAGCGATGGGTCTATGGCAATTCAAGCAATAGTCGGCAGGACATTGCCCCACAACGAACAACGAGTACGATGCGCGATCGACAATCGGACCGCGATCGGGACCGCGACGAAACGATATTTAGCAGCCGTCGTAATCGAGACGACCGTCGGATGAACGACGATGACTACAATGATCAGTATAAGGGTACCTATCGCAACCCATACCGTTCTGGCAATGACCGGAATGATCGGTCGGACCGACGATCGGATAATCGCAGCTATATGAACTCCTACCGGGATTATGATGATCGTGACAATGACGATCGAAACGACCGGGATTATAATCGTCGGGAGTACAATAGCCGGGATTCGTACAATGACCGAAACTATAATCGGCAGGATGATTCGTATGCCCGGCAATCGTATGATCGTCGATACGATGACCGGGACAGAGATGCCTACAATGGCCGGTCGGATTATGATCGCAACCGGAATAATTACAACGATAATCGTTCGGATGCCTACCGGGATCGTCGCGACAACGGAAATAACGACAACGACCGTCGCTACGATGACCGCAATCCGTCGGATAATCGGATGCGTTACAATGACCGATACGATAACGACCGCTATACCAACAATGATCGTGACAACCGCGACGACCGCGATCGTCAGTACGACAACCGCCGGAGCGATAACAGCAATCGGGACTCGTATTCAATGAACGACAATCGTCGGAACAGCAACGATAACAGGAACAACGATGACCGGAATGATAATCAACCCATGAATTCGTCGACGAATCGACAACGTTCCGACGATATGGATAATCGGGGGAATACCGACAACCGGGGCAACGATTCGGACATGAACCGATCAAACACTATGAGTGGTAGCCGCTCATCTGATTCCATGCGCGACCGCCCCATGAACCGGGACCAGCGCGACCTGATGGATCGTATGGCCGAGCAGATGGATAAGCTTGATCAGAAAATTGATGAGGCCAAAGCCGACGTCAAAAATGAAAGCCGCCGAGAACGCAATAAGCGCGAAGACCGTATCCGTGATCTGGAAGATAAACGAAGTCAGCTATCGTATGCTTACTACAAAGTGCAGCGGTCGAGTGACGATGCGTTTGATAAGTTGAAGAAAGAAACCAACAAGCTTGTCGATGACGTTAAAGACGCGCTAAAAGACAAGAAATAATACCATAGTCAATTTTGTAAGAAGGGGCAGCTCACCATAAGCTGCCCCTTTTTGCTGTATACGAAACGCATTACCATCAATAAGACGCAGCCTTTATCTCCAGAAACCCTCATGCCGAGTCTTTCTGAGGAGTTAAAGGCTGAATTGACGATCCGACGGAGTGAGTGCCGCAACCGGATAGATCATTTCGCCCCTACTTGTTGTAGATATCTATGATAATGCGGCTTTCAGAGAATAAATTGTTTTTAACCACATCAATGACGATTCCCCTCCAACTAAATTAGGAATAGCTATCCACCTTAATTAATAGCCGCAGCACACAGTAGTCCGAAAACCAGAAGGTTTAGCGCAATTGCTGTTAGCGGCCTGCCTATGATCGTGGTGTATCTTATTTTGTACGGCTAACCTGAAAGAAGCCTTCGATATGGGCGGTAGTGCCCAGCGATTCCTGGCCGGGGTAAATGAGGCCCGCTTTGCTAAGCTCAAATTTTCCTGTTATCATCTGACCAACCTTGCCAAATTGACTGATGTTGAACTTGCCAGGGCTGGGGTATGAGGTTTTACCAACGCGATAGTAATGGATGTAGAGTAGATTGCCTCCCTGGGCCGATAACTGAAACTTCGGTCCCGTTTCGCCCACCTGCCAATACTCATTCACTCCGCCGATGAGTCCTAAATCATTCCCATCGGGCCTGTAGGCGGAGGGATTCAGGTCCGTGATGGTTACTTCAACCGGCTTTCCATTATCTAAGCCGCCCCCCGTCATCATCAGAACGAGCCCTTTGGGCGTGCTCACCAGTTGCGCCCCTTGTATTACTTTGGTATTAACCCAGCTGCCACCGTTGATGCGGTAGGTGATGCCTTCGTCACCTATGTACAGATTTGATACCAGCCAAAGTGCGCTGTAGGGTTTCCCCTCAATCACGGTTGGCCCATTCAGTTTAACCGTCACAGCCACAGGGTTACGGGCTGGTACAGTAGCTGGTGCCTTATACTGAGCCTTCCAGGCTGCCGGAATCAACTGCCCCTCTCCAACTAGTTTCCAGCTACTATAGTCGACTACGGTCGATGGGGATTCAAACGGTTCAGGTACATCAACCTCTTTGTCAATCGGTACGAACAGTTCCTCTGTCAACAGACGTACTCCAAGCACCAAATTCCCTCCTGTTTTTAGGAAGCCAACCGAAGGAACCAGCAATGCCCGTTCCAGCAATGCCCAGTCGCTAAAGTGCATTGTCTCCACGCTTACCGTGTGGGCGGTAGTGTCTATTTTTCCGTTTGCAGCTAATCGCCAAATACCGTTGTCGGTCTGATAGGCTAAGGCCAGGGCCTGGGCAATGGTGCCTTCGAGACGGTCAGGGTCGTAATGTACACGGATAGTGACCGGCTTTTTAAACGTTATGCCATGTGGAGCGAGTCGAAATGCGGTACCCAACCCCTGAGGGCCCGTGTTCGTAATTGGTTGAATACTGAAGGTTTGATTACTCTCAACAGCTCCTGCCGGCACGCTAATGGTCAACCAGTCGTCGGCAGTGGTGAGTTTGCCACCGGCTGGGCCGATTGCCGTAGTAATAGCTTCGCTCAGCGATACCCCGACGGGACAGACCTTTCCGGTGCGCTGTTCCGAAGGAACGTTCGGGTCATCGGGGTTAACGATATCAACTTCTTTTTTACAACCGACAATTGACAGGGTAGTGAGTAGTATACCCAGCAGAAAGACATATAGTTTGTTCATGACACATTAGCCGTTGTTGTTTATACCATCAAAGGTGATAGGCGCCGACTGCGTCAGAAATAGTAGCCTCATTGAAACGGAAAAAACCGCCTGTAAAGCGGTTTTTTAGGCACCATGTGTTCTGTATGCTACAGACAGCGCTGAACCTGCTGCCCCCAAAACGCCCCATTATTGAGCCATACCCGTGATGACCATTTCATCAGCTCAGGTGGGATGGTTTGAAGAGAATAACTAATTGGTGGCCATAAACCATCATCGACAGAATTTGGTTAAGAGCTAAACTGAACCAGGTCCATGAGACGTTTCCCAATTGAGGCTTCCTGCTTGTGCCGGGCTGCGCTTGTTATCTGGCTGCTTTTGGGCTGCGCCTGGGCTAAAGCCCAAGATATCTCGGGATACTGGCAGGGCATTGAACACGATACCAACAATTTGGCCAGGCCCTTTCCTACTTCGTTAACCATCGTTCAGACCGGTTCCACCTTCACCGGCTACTTCTACCAGTCGGCCTTTAACATGGAGCAGTTCAACGTCCTGTTTCCCATTGAAAACGGACAGATTGCCAATTATGAAGGCTCCTTCCAGATCAAGACACCTATACGGCAAACTTCAGCCCCAGGTGGCCATTGGTGTACCGGTACGGTTAGCTTTACCTTCCTGCCCGAGCGCAACAAGTTAGTAGCCAAAACCTCGTTTGTGGAAAAAGACTGCCAGCCCTCCGCGATTGAGTTATACCAACCCAAACTCAAAGCCAAGAATCCCTTCTGCCCAACCGATGTGAAAGACCTCTTAGTGCTGGGCTTTGACATTCGGTGGTACGCCGATGCTCAACGCCAAACGCTGTTATATCGGGGACTGGCCTACCAGCCAACGCTCGACACGACCACCACGTTTTACATTACCCAGACTTTCGATGGTAACGAATCGCCGGTGGTTCCGCTAGTGGTCCACGTCGACCCGATGGCCATTACCAGCCCGGCGAGGGTAGATGCCCTGTGCACAACGGGTCAGGGTGCCTTGAGCGTCAAAGCCACGGGTAAGCCCCCCTTGCGCTATCGGCTTGATGAGAATGCCTATCAGTCATCGCCTAATTTTGAATTGGCCCATCCCGGGAGTTACTCGTTGACGGTGGAGGATAGTTTAGGGTGTAGGATTACTCAGGTGGTGGACCTGCGGACAGACTGTGAGGACCAGCTCTACTTGCCGGCAGCCTTTTCGCCCAACGGCGATGGGGTGAATGATGAGTTAGTGGTTTGGTTTACGATGGATTGGCTGGTGCTAGAGCGGTTTAGTTTGTTTGACCGATGGGGTACTTTGCAGTATGTGCTAAATCAATCCAGGGAGATACGAAGTGGTCAGGTGCTGTGGTCTGCTCAAGCCAGTGGTAAGACCTTACCACCTGGGGTTTATGCCTATCAGCTAGAGGTGACGACCGCGTCTGGCAAGCGGTTAGTGGTAGCCCGTGAGCTAACTGTCTTGAAATAGTAATGAGCGTTTAAGGAGATGCACCCATAACAAGTAACCCCGTTTTGAGTTACCTTTTTAACTAATCAATGGAAACAGATGAAGAACATGTCGATAACCTTTCTGCTAGCAGGAGCTGTAATGGGCCTGCTTTTAGTATTCACGGTAAACCAGGCCCGAACCAACCTAAACCGATCGCTAAAGACTAGGTAGTTGAGCGGAACGCTTTTCGGGAGGGCCTCAAAGGTCGCTTAAATTCCAGTCAAAACTGACTCACCGAACGGGGTCAGGACACAGCGTATCTACATCTACAAACGAGTAGCCTGGGCGGTATAACTGGCTATCCGCCGGTGAGTCGAGTCAAGGGAAAACCTGGATGAGTAGCCCTCTCAAAGCACTTGTAAGTACCCATCCTGATAGCGATAGGTGTTTGCAGGGGCCGTTAAGATCACTTTTCGGCCGTTAGCCTCAAAAGCTGGTTGAGATGCTGGCTAATTAATCACTGTTGGCTATCATAGGTAAAGCTGGTTGAATCAATGGCGTTGACATTATAGATGCCCCCCTTAAACAGCACCGTATCTATGCTAGTTTGTGATTGAGATTTGCCTAGGAAAAAGTAGCTATAGCTCATACTCGCTGAGTAGGGGATTGACTTAGTAGTTGGTCAATGAATACCCTGAAAGGGACTTTTCTACTTCGTAGACTAAGTCCCTTTCAGGGTATTTAGGGGTAAAACATACCAAAAAACAAACGTTTAAACAGTTTCAATGCAAGATAGGATTGCATACGGTAACCGGATACAACGGGTCAGGGGTTGGGTTGAACTTGGTTGCCCGCACCAAAGACCAACTGACCACCAGGGCCAAAGGTCATCTGGCCCACCGGAAAACTACCATTCACCTGCACCACATGGTAAATACCAGCCCCCTCTGCCGACATCGGCGGACGACCCACATTCCACGTAGCGTTGTCCGACCAGTTGCCATTCTTTATCGTATAAACCACCGTCGGCGTTGAACCCTGGTACTCGAACGCGCCCATGTCGACACGTCCGTCCACAATCCGGGTCTGACCCCACCCATCCACCGCCCCCACCAGGGCCGTCGTACTCGCTGGATCACCGGCGTTCAACAGCGGGCTACTGGCCTGCAACCGCAAGTCCCCCTTCGCTTCATTCACAAACTGAGGGGCCGCCTGGGTATTGCCCGTACCGACTCCAGGGCTGGGAAAATCCAGCGCCGAATACGAAATGGTCGTGGAGGTTGGATTGTCCTGACCGTTGTACCACTCGTTGAGCGTGTTGCGCACGATGCAGTTCACCAGCGTAATCAGACTGTAGTCGGTAGGGCGGTTAGGAGGAGTTACATTGGCCGAGTAGGTTGTGTTATTCAACAGCGTACAGTTCCGCAGGCCGACCACCACCGTACCACTGGTTTCGGCAACGGTAGCAATGGCTGTCCCCCCCTGCGATTGGTTCTCAAACAACACACACGACCGCAGCACGGGTTTAGCCAGTCCGCCCGCTTGTCCACTGACGAAGAGGCCTCCTCCCTGCAAGGGAGCCATGTTGCCCACAAAGTTACAGCCTGTTAGCGTAGGACTGCTTTTTCCAGCCGTGCCCACAATCGCCATGCCTCCCCCCTGACTGGCCTGGTTGTTCGTTATCGTACAGAACTCGAACCGAGGGTTGGCAAAGCCGCTACTGCTGCCATCGTTAAAGACACCACCTCCGAACCAGATCAGCGCATTGCTACTCACCGCGTTGCCCCCACTGATAACCACCCCGTTCAGCAACGCCGTTGAATCCACGTTCCGGTTATAGACCACGTGGTAGGAGTTGTCACTGGTGTTGCCTGCCGCGCCGATGTCGCCCGACAGGGTAGTGCTGCTGGGTTTGCCGTAGTAGCTGGCCGGACGCTGACTCAAAAACAGTTCGTTACCCACGAACCCTCCGTAAATAAGCACCCGCGAGCGCATGTTGAAACTAATACTTCGGTCGGTGCCACTCGTGGGGGTGTAGATACCCGCGCCGATCCAGACCATACCCGTTGGGCAGCCTACTGCCGTGGTGCTGGCGGCCTGATTGATCGCCGTCTGGAGGGCGGTGGCGGAGTAGGCATTGCTCCACGAGGTGCCATTCTGTAGCCCGGCTCCCGCTTGGGTGACGTACAACCCATTGAGGGTAAGCGTTGTCGAGGTGGAGGTAGCAGACCCACAGCCTGCCGTGACGACAACACCGTAGATAGCCGCATCATTGACGCCAATACCCGTCAGCGAGAGCGATGAGCTGGTCTGCCCCGCCAGCAGGTTCCCGTTTTTGTACCATTGATAGGCCATACTACCCGACCCAGCGGCTGCTACTGACAGGCTAACCGTGCTACCCAGACAGGCGGCTACCTGCGCCTGGGGCTGGGTGATGATACGTGTGGCGGGGTTGACGGTCAGGCTCAGGGTCGTGGTTGCGGTGCTGGAACCGCCGGAGCCCGACACTACGACCGTCAGCGTCTGCACACCGGAAAGAGCGGTGCTACTACTGGCGG